>ENA-ORNZ01000111-ORNZ01000111.1-human-gut-metagenome-genome-assembly--contig:-NODE-111-length-120305-cov-13.726445_pt1 | contig 120305 bp, 117 predicted proteins | sample MGYA00242124_ERZ509040 | MGnify/ENA primary metagenome ERZ509040 (study PRJEB26280, sample SAMEA2338733) | human gut metagenome | biome: human gut; feature: human-associated habitat; material... | reverse complement strand
CGCATCCCTTAGAGCATTGACAGACACCACATCCCTTGCATGGTGCAATGTTGAGTTTGTCAGGTTCAATGATTTCAATTTCATTCTTTTCTGATGCTCCTTTTATAAATGCATTGATTGCTGTCAGCGTGTTTCCTTTTCTGGCACTTCCATTAATGATTACAATTTTCATGCGTGTATCCTCCAACTCCTGATTTGTAACTGAGAATGTCTCAGTCATTTTCTGCTAATAAGTATAACAGAAAACGACTGTATTCTCAATCAGAAGCGGTCGAAGTCTTCTTGTGTTGCAATCTCAGCATACTTATAGTCATCATTCCGGCTCTCACTGTACATATCGTTGATGAGTCCTATTGACAGCATTTCAAGGTCGGCCATTGACAGACCTAACTGTACACATCGGAGCAGAAACAGCGGTGTTGTCATTTCACGCTCTGTTGGGCGAAGTTTTTTTTAGCTTCCACATCTGTTTTTACATTCAGCCCCCACAGTTCGATCAGCTGTGGAAGAACCTGATAGATCGAAAATGTATTAAAATTATCAAGCCACTCTTCCGGTGTATCCGGAATGGACGGATCTGCATGTTTTGCCATGATAAATGCTATATTCTCAAACATCTCAAGCGAAAACATATCCAGGTTAGAGGACTCTTCTTTTCCATCCCCGATGCTCTTTTCCAATACTGCCAGATCCTTATAAATATCCCTCTGAAACTTTAATCTGTAGATTCTCGGAATGGCTGCACTCGCTTTAAATGCAACCATCTGTCCATCAATTTCTATACTTTTTCTGATTCCCATACTCTTGCCTCCTATGACACTGCCTTCGCTGATTTCAGTGACTGTGTTTCAACTGCAGCAGCTGCGGGCTGGTATACACTCTTGTACCAGTTATTATAGACAGCATCTGTTGTAGCATCTCCTGTCTTCGCCTTAACATATCCATCCGCCATCGGTCTTGCTTTGATAGTAAGTGTCTCCGTCTGTACTTCCTTCTCATCTTCATTTGTCTTTGACTCAATCGTTGGGCGGGATGCTGTACAGTTATAAAGTACATGACGGATCTTACGGATATCACCATCAAACTCAAAAAGCAGTGCAAAACTGCCCGTTTCGGAATTTGCATTCTCCACCAGCACCTTATTGACGTCCTGCTCCTCCTTTAAAATATCCGTGCGGAAGGATTCAGGGATCATTGCAAGTTCAAGGTCACCATCGTATCCCTGGTTATTATTGATCACGTAATATTCAATGCCGTCTGCATAAAAAGATTCCGGCTCTCCTGTCGGATCCATGCTGATGGATACCGCACCGGGCATTGCCACGGGTGTTCCGAAGCTGACCGTACCTTCCTCTGCAACAGTGATCGGTGCATAATGCACATTACAGATATTAAATTTGACTTTATTCTTTTTATTCGCCATCTTCTATACCTCCATCTGATAAAGCACCTCATACAGATTTTCAGATTCGATCCATACTTCGCTTTTTTCATAAAAAATACCATGCCCATCAAGCACGGCTTCTGTCTGTTGTTCCAATTCTATATTTTTTACGTCCGTGTAAATTTCTACATTCAGACGGGAAACCTTAAAATAAACCTTTCCGTCAGCAGAAAAATTGTTACTTCCCGGATATAGGAATACCGCAAAAGGCGGATCAGGTGATTCCCCTTCCGCAAAATGATGATAGGCATATGGAAGTCCGATTTCTTCCATTAATACCATAACTTCTTCATGCGTCATGATCGTAACCCCCTCTCTATCTTCTGCACCAGTTCCCTGTTTCCCTTTTCTTCAGCCGGGGCAATATGCTCCCTTCCGGATACCCTGCCGCCCCCGCGTTTTGCATGGCCGTGTTCCAGAAGATGGGCGATCTGGTATCTGTCCTTGGAATGTACCGTCATGATAAGGGAATTACTGCTCTCAGCTATCTTCTTAACTGCCCAGCTTTTCTTATATCTTCCTGTACGCTTTGGGGCATTTGCCTGTATATCCTTCTTCACGGTCTTAGATACATCTTTTACTGCATCCTTGACGATATCCGTGGCAAGATCCGCATATTCCTTCAGACCATCCATGATTGCATCTGCCAGACCGTCAACAGACGTTCTTCTCTCTGCCATCTTCTCACCTCTTTACCAGGGCAGCCCTTATTTTCACCGTTTTGTTCCTATACTGCACGTTGTCAACAAATGTAATATCATAAACATCCCCACGGAATAAAATGCGAAAATGCTCCGTATCAAGAACTGATACCTCACTACAATAACGAATGACAAAATCAAGTTCTGTTTCCGCATTGACCTGTTTTGCTTCCCAGTACTCCTTACCGGAGAGATTATTCACATAGGAAAAACATTTATAATAATCTGTCCACATGACCGTATGATTTCCTGTTTTATCCGTTTTCGTGCTGCCTTTCTGTATCGTGATCCGTTCACGCATGAGTTCTATCATCAGAACATTTCCCTCCTGATTCCAAAAAACAGATACTTCAGTGTTTCTGTCATTGTCTTATGGTCTGCTTCTTCCCTGTGCTCATACAGATAGGCAATGACATACAGTTCTGCAGTACGGACAACAGATTCATACTCTTTGAGTTCTTCCAAGGTTTGTCTTGTCACGTCTAAGATCAGGCGGTCGGCTGTTTCCATCAGACGAAGGATGAGCTTATCCTCGTCTGATGAATCGACCCTGAGATACCCTTTAGCTTCCTCAAGCGTTACGAACATCCTGCCACCCCTACTTTCCGGCAGCTTTGATATCAAGTGTCTTGACTGCCTCGGAAAGGATCAGCTTGCCATCCACACGCTCGGAAGCAAGGAATCCAACCTGTCCGGTAGTCGCATAAAGCTCATTCAGTCTCTTGAAACTTCTGCCCTGACGATCTGCAATCCAATAATAACTGTAATCACCGAATGCCATGACACGTTTTCCAGCTGCAATTTCCGGTACATAAATAGAAGTGCGATACGGACGGTTTAAGATTCTGTCCGGCTCTCCCTCCCTGACAGACGGCTGCCAGATATAATTACCGTTTCCGTCCTTCAGTTTTCTGATTGCCTTTACGGTCGAATCATTTAAAAGCCATACTGCCTTATTACGGTAAGGTGCGCGCAGAGAATAGTAAAGATCCATAACATCATCAAAAGTAATGGCTGTTCCTGTAGTCGTTACCCCTGTTTCCGCACCGCCCGTAGTATGAAAAATACCCGTCGGCTTTCCGCTTCCGTCACCGATAAAAAAGGCTTCCTCTTCCTTTGTACCGATCCTTCTTCCGAATTCCCTTGAAATATACTGTTCGATGTTGAACACGCTGTCATTTAAGAGTTCATCGGATACCTTGATCATGGTTGCCAGCTTATATGCGCTGATAGATGTCTGTCCAAAACTGTCATCGGATTCCGGGAACTGTCCGCCCTCATCAATCCATGCTGCCTCGCCTTTTGATGTAACGATAGGAATCTTACGGTCACCGCTGGAAGTCTTGATAACTGTAGCAAGATTACGGAAGAAAACCTCATCTTCCAATGCCTGTACCAGTTTTTTCTCGTACTCATCCGGTACAAGATATCCACCCTCAGAATCTGTACCGATGGAAAGCGCATTCTGCACTTCATATGACATCTTGTTTCTCATACTGTTCCAGAATGCCTGTTTGTACTCATCTGTTGCCCTGCCTTTCTTAATTTCACCGCTTTTCTCTGCATTCGGCTGATTAGTAATCGGCGTACTTGTTGCCTTGGAAAGCTCTGCATCAATGGCAGCCTGTCTTTCCAGTCTCTCGATCTCCTTTCCGAGATTTACGACATCTTTTTCCATCTTGTCATAGGTGGCCGCATCCTCAGCTGACACAAAGCCTTCCTGTGTTCTCTTGGCATCGAGGAATGCCTTTGCTGCTTCCCATGCCTTTGCTCTTTTTTCTCTTAATTCTAAAATCTTACTCATCTTGAAATCCTCCTTAATGTGTTAAAAGACTCAGTCTTTTTTCTAACTGGCCGACTGGTATCATGGCATCCACACGGGATACCCTGGAAAGGAACGATTCATTCATCGCCTTGGTGGAATACATCATGGAATCCTGCTGGAACGGGAACTTCTTTTTCTTGCCCTTATCCTCGTCTTCCTTTTCTTTTCCTTCCTCTCCATCACCACCTTCCTCCGGTTCTTTTTCCGGCTTTTCAGGCTTTTTCTTCTCTTCATCCGTCTCACCGGAAGAAAAGAGTATCTTATCCGCAAATCCAAGCTCCACTGCCTTCTTCGCATTGAACCAAGTTTCATCATCCATCATGTGGGAGAGCCTTGCACGGGTAAGCCCCGTCTTGAATTCATAGGCATTTAAGATCGATTCCTTGACCTCGTTTAACATGGCAATTGCTTTCTGCATATCCCTTGTCTCGCCCATTGCCATGGTTGCAGGATTGTGGATCATCATCATTGCAACAGGGGATACACAGACCGTGTCTCCTGCCATTGCGATCACGGATGCTGCCGAAGCTGCAATACCGTCTATCTTGACTGTCACGCTTCCCTTATAGTCACGCAGCATGTTATAGATCTGTGCTGCCGCGAACACATCACCGCCCGGAGAATTAATCCACACCGTGATATTTCCGTTTCCGGCATTCAGCTCATCCTTAAACAGCTGTGGTGTCACTTCATCCCCGTACCATGTTCCATCCGAAATCATGCCATTTAAAAAGAGCGTCCTTTCCATGTCTGGCACGCTCTCATCTTCATTCTTTATCCAGTTCCAAAACTTCCGCTTCATCGCTTACCTCTCTTTCCGCTGTTTTCCTGTGCCGGAGCACTCTGCTGACCCGTATCCGTCTTTGCAAAAGCTCCCGCATCCGCAAGTTTGGTCATTGCACCGTTTATCAGATACAGGTTCCCCCCTTCCTCATCCGAGATCGGATTCATGTTTTCCATCTCACGGATGTCATTGGCAGAAAACCATCCGTTCTGCCTTCCGACTGCATAGCCGTTCATCCTCGACTGGTAATCCCCACGGAGCAGACCGTCCACATTCAGCTTGATAAAATACTTTCCTTTTTCACCAGGCAAAAGGAGCGATCTCTGTAAAGACTGCTCCCATCTGATCACCCACGGGTCAAGCGTGTATTTTACGAACTCCAAGGACTGCTGCTCGATATTGGAAAAGCTCGACTTATCAAGGTCACCGACCATGTGGGGCGGTATCCTGTAAAGCCTTGCAATCTCATTGATCTGGAATTTCCTTGTCTCAAGGAACTGTGCCTCTTCCGGCGGGATGCCTATCTGCTGGTACTTCATGCCCTCTTCAAGCACTGCGATCTTGTGTGCGTTGCTCACGCCACGGTACACGGAGTTCCAGGACTCCCTCACCTTTGACGGATCTTTCAGGACTCCCGGATGCTCCAAGACCCCGCCCGGATTTGCCCCGTTTGCAAAGAAACTCGCCCCATATTCCTCACAGGCAAGCGTCATGCCGACAGCGTTCTTTGCCATCGCAATCGGAGAATACCCGATCAGTCCGTCAAACCCAAGCCCGGGGATATGAAGCACATCCTCGGCTTTCAGTTTGATATTTCCATATTCCTTGAACATGGGGTTCTCATCACTGTTTCTGGAATACACATAATAGATGTTTCCTTTGTCATCCCTCTGCACCTCCATCTTGTCCGGAAGGAGCGGATACAATCCAAGCACCCTTCCTGCCCCGTCCCTTATGATCTGGGCATAAGCATTTCCCCATATTAAAAGATGACTCATCAGTGTTTCCCTGAACACAAATGAAGTCATCTCCGGATTCGGCTCATCATGGAGCAGATAATATAATGGATGGTCATGTACCAGTTTCTTGCCTCCGTCATCCTGATACTCATATACATGAAGCGGTAAAGATGCGACTGCTTCTGCAAGGATTCTTACACAGGCATATACTGCCGTGGTCTGCATGGCAGTTCTTTCATTAACAGGCTTTCCGCTCGTTGTTCTTCCAAACAGAAACGAATATCCTGCATCTGCAGCCTTGTCCACAGGCTTATCCCTTGCCTGTCCGAATCCAAATAAACTCTTAATTCCCATGTGACACCTCCGTTGTTAAAATACTAAAATTCCTCTGTCATCATATACACTTCCATCATTGCCTTCATTTCTGATCGCACGGTCAAGTGCCATAACAGTTGCAACGGCCCCGTCAATCTTCTCTGTGGATTTTTCCTTATCCATTTTGATATTTCCTGCCGGATCCTGACGGACAAACACGTTATCCATCATCCACCGCAGTACCTTATGCCCTCCGTGTGAGATCCGTTCTTCCAGCGTCAGCTTCATCAGTTCCTTGGTCGGTGGACTCATATCCTTATATCCCTGTCCGAACGGAACAACGGTAAATCCCATACCTTCAAGGTTCTGCACCATCTGGACAGCTCCCCATCGGTCAAATGCAATCTCCTTGATATGGAACTTTTTGCCAAGCTCATCTATGAACTGCTCAATAAATCCATAATGAATGACATTTCCTTCCGTGGTCTTTAAGCACCCTTCTGCTGCCCAGACATCATATGGGACATGGTCTCTTCGGACACGCAGCCTCATGTTGTCCTCCGGTATCCAGAAGTACGGAAGGATCACATATTTCTCCGTATCATTCCTTGGTGGGAACACAAGCACGAATGCTGTGATATCCGTGGAACTGGAAAGGTCGAGTCCGCCATAGCATTCCCTTCCGAGAAGCTCTGCTTCATTCACTGCAAAGGAACAGGCATCCCATTTATCCATCTGCATCCACCTGGTACTCTGTTTCACCCACTGGTTCAGACGGAGCTGCCGGAACACATTCTCCTCTGCTGCATTCTCTTTCGCACTGATATATGCATTCTGCACTTTCTCAATGTCAATGGTATATCCGAGTGACGGATTTGCTTTGTACCATACTTCCTCGCTCGACCAGTCATCCTCATCGGATGCCCCGTAAATAACCGGGTAAAATGTCGGATCTATCTTTCTTCCCTCAATAATATCCAGAGCCTTCTGGTGCTGTTCAAAGCACACGGAGTTCCTGTCCGTTCCTGCCGTTGTGATCAGGAAAAACAGGGGCTGTGTTCTTGCATCGCCGGAACCTTTGGTCATGACATCGAACAGTTCACGGTTCGGCTGTGCGTGCAGCTCATCAAAGATGACCGCATGGACGTTCAGTCCATGCTTTGTGTATGCCTCTGCCGACAGCACCTGGTAGAAGCTGTTGGTTGGTTTATATACAAGCCTTTTTACGGACATGACGGGCTTGATCCTTTTCTTCAGTGCCGGACACTGGTCCACCATATCCACCGCAACATCAAATACGATGGAAGCCTGCTGCCTGTCGGAAGCACAGCCGTAAACCTCTGCTCCCCATTCACCGTCACCGCATGTCATATACAGTGCAATGGCAGCCGCCAGCTCCGATTTTCCGTTTTTCTTTGGTATCTCACAGTAACAGGTATTGTACTGCCTGTATCCGTTTTCCTTTACAGTCCCATAAAGGGTACGGATGATCTCGTCCTGCCACGGGAGAAGTTCAAACGGAACTCCCCGCCACCTTCCTTTGGTGTGTTTCAGGCAGTTTATGAAATTGACCGCATGGTCTGCTTTTGCCTTGTCAAACATTATCCTGCACCGCCTTTCACAAGCAGAAGCTCCATTTCATCGTTCTGCTTATCCTCACCGCTATCCGTGGAGATACGGCTTCTTGCAGACGGGGTCAGACCGAACTGCTCACAGAACTTATTCATGATCTTCAGATAGGTCTGGGCAATGGACACCTGCGGTACCTGCTGCCAGTATCCGCTCGGGGTCTTTACGATGGTCCCGTGCTGTGTAATGAACTCCTCTGCCTCTTTCCATCTCGCATATGCCTGACAATATCCTGCGAATGCTGCCATATCGATTTCCGTAAGGATTCCCAAATGCTCCAACTGTTTTGCCATCCGCTTCCATTCCTTCTTTGCCTCATCCTCAAGCCATGCCGGACAGCGCGGGGCCTTTTTCTCAGGCTTTGGTTCGCCCGTATTAAGGCTTCTCTTGCCCGGATTGCCCTCAAGCACCTTTACTGCCGTAGGCTTTGGTTTTCTTCCTCTCTGCGCCACTGTCCTCACCTCCTCTAAAAATGGACATAATAAAAGACCTCCGTAGAGGCCTTTCAATTTCGTTTATTTATTAAGTGTTATTTTTACAATGTTGAAATCTGTAATGCTATAACCGTTCTTCATTACAAAGCTGCAAAGCCAGTTGTCAGCCTCGGCTGCGTTTGTAAATGCTTTGAAATCCTTCCATACCAGTCTGCCCGGTTTCTCTGCCATAAGCGCTTTTACCATCCATACCGTGTTCTGTTTCATTTTCCTGTACCTCCGCTTTTTCTTTGTTTTCCCTTTTGGTAAGTACATATTCGCTCTGAATGCAGATATTATCCAGTCATATCTGCCACGTAATGTACACAAAAATCTGCCGGAGGAATCGTACATATTACTGCTGTGATCTGTGGATGGCTTCGAGAATCTGTTCCTGTTCCTCTGTTCCGACACCGATGCTCTCAAGAGCCTCACGTGTGCCACAATCGGGGCAGATAAGCGTTATCCCGTCAGTCCTTGATAAAGCGGGCTGTCTTCCGTATCTTGCCCCACAACGGGGACATATCCGTATCCGCAGTGTTTCACTCTTCATGTCCTGCCACCTCCATAGCTTTTATCTGTGCCTCGGAAAGGTAATGCTCGTCAAATCCGAAGCTGATATACCCTTGAAGGCATGTGCTTACATAGAAAAGGGATGGAACTCCGATCTTCCGTTCTTCATGCATGATATACACAAAGCACTTCTTTCTCCGTATCTTCCCCGTCCGTATTCCCTTGATGTCCAGTTCCATTTCCTTCTTGTAATAAAATATTGGGAATCCTTCGTAGCGGTCAAGTGCCGCCTCATCCGATTCCGTAACTTCCCATGCTGCAACAGGAACCGCTCCTCCCTTCTTCGGTTCTATGGTAAGATAGGCTCCCGTAAGGCTTCCCTTGAAGAGCAGTTCATAATCTTTGATGACTGCAGTTCCGACCACCCTCGCATGCGGACATCTCATCCGCATCTGTCTGATGTTTAAGTTGCTGCCGTAAGCAATGTAATATCTTTTCTGCATAATGTTTCCATCCTTTCCGAAGGGAACACCCTTCTACCACCTTAAGACCGCACATGGCGGTCAATGCTCCAAGGTGGCAGGAGGCTGTTCTCTTCAAGCAGCCCTTCCGCTTCTGAAGGCGGTGTCTCCTGCAAGTCTCTTTGTGAGGATGTCCCGTGCCGTCTTGAATTCATCCCCAATGAATCCGAGTCTTAAAAGCCATGTCCTCATTGCGTATTTTGGGTTTTCTGTCTGCTGTGGTTTTGGGCTTGCCGTCCTTACTTCCTTTGCCATCTGGCTCAGTGCAAGGCAGAGCTGGATGTAGCTCTTAAGCTGTCCCGCATGCAGCCCGTTCAGTTTTCCGTCTGCCGGGGCATCGAATTGGAAAAGTCTGAATTCGACCGTTCCTTTTGTAAAGGTTGCATGGTAGTTCAGCATATGGTAACGGCTGTCGTTGTAATGCTGATTCCGTCCGTAGCTTGCTCCGTTCGAGGTGTACCAGATGTCTGCAAGGGCAGCCATCGTCTTCGGCTTTCTCTTGTTGAGTTCCTTAAGGAATCTTGGGTCTACCGTTTTGCAGTAGCGGCTCATCCGCCAACTGTCGAGGTCTAAAGCATCCGCCAAAAGGTTCTCATGCCCTGCCATGATGTTTGCAAGATTTCTTAGTGTCTGCGGAGTATGCCCTTTTGCACCGATGTGGATGTGTACTCCGCATCCCCTCGTTGCATCGCTTTTTGCACCCGCATGTCTGAGCTTTCTGATAAGTTCCTGCAGTGTTTCAATATCGCTATAGGTAAGGATTGGTGTCACCAGCTCGCATTTCTTATCATCAGGTCCCGCAATGCTGACGTCTTTCTGGAATTTCCATTCCCTTCCGCTTGCATCCCATGCGGACCATGTATAATATCCGTTTCTGGAAGCCGTGTTTTCAAATCTTCCTGTTCCGAAGAATGCCGCTGCAAGTTCTGCAGCCTTATCCCTTCGGATGTTGTTCATCTCAACCTCGACCCCGATGGTCTGTTTCTTCATTTCCTCGATCTGCTTTGTAATCCTTTCGTTCATGGCTTGTACCTCCGTTTGTTTTCTTCCCTTTCGGTAGGTACATATTCGCTCTAAAACACACATATATCCAGTTATATATGAGCCATAAACTGCACAAACATCGGCCGGAAAAACTGTGTATATTATGACTGTATTTTACGCCATTCATCCACTCCGTAGATCATCGCAAGAGAGCCGTGTCCTTCCCATACTGTGTGGAGCTGTCCTGCATCATCCACAAACTCTACCGTTCCGATGGTTCCTGACGGGATCTTTCGGTAGGGATCATCAAGACGGATAAGCTCCACCCTGGTTCCCGAAGGATATTCCTTTCTAAGTCTCTCAAGTGTCTGTCTGCTTACTCCGAACATACCGTTGACCCCCTTTCTGCCCTGCGGTTGGCTTTCCACTTTTCCGCATCTTCCGGAGTACGGAATGCCGTATGACCTTTCAGCCCCTTAAGGAAGAAGGATCTTGTTTCCTTTCCTTCGCTCCCTCCAAATCCGATGGATACCAGCCATGCCCTCATGTAATATTTTTCATTCTCTTCAATGGTCTGTTTCGGATTCACACGTTTCTGTTCCGATGCTTTCTTTACCATTGCCGATGCAAGTCTGCAGTATTCCATCATGCCATCGGTATGGGGAAATCCCGTGAACTCAATATTCCCGTCTGCAAAGGTAACACCGCTGCATCCGCCCTGCTCCGTAATGAACCCTGCTGCCGACTCCGTATCTTCAAAGTTACTTTCGGCAAGGGCATTTATAAGGCTGTCTGCTATGGAAATGCACTCCCTTCCGACTGCCCTGTTGATAAGGTACTGTTTGGAATGCATCATGTTTATCAGGTTGATGATGCCCTGCGGTGTCATGCTACCGATTGGTATTTTGATTTCCGCTTCCGGTTCTTCCGTCTGTGTTTCCTGTGTCTCTTCTGCCACGTCATTCTGGAAAAGCACCCTTCTCACCTCGTCTTCCATGCTGTCATCTTCAAGTATGACCTTTGCGTCCCTGTCCACCGTGATGCTTCCGATGCGGTATGCAAAGGATGGCGGTCCAAGGTATTCTGACCTCTGTCCGAAATGTCCGGATAAGGCTTTTACTAATTCTTTCCTGTTCTCAGCGTTTGTAATAATTTCCATTCTGCTGGTCTCCTTTCCTTTTGGTAGTACCATATATCACTCTGAATGCCCGTATAGTCAAGCAGATAATGGTACTTTCCAAAAGAAAATGTAATGTCAGCTTCTGGACTCCGGAAGTGACATCGCAACCGCATAAGCAACCGTTGCGGTGACTGCATTTCCGGCCTGTTTATAAAGCTGTGCATCGGAGTTGACGGCAGAGGCACGGTCAAAAAGCTCATCAGAAAATCCCTGTAAGCGGAAGCACTCCCTCGGAGTCAGCCGTCTGATGCGGCCGCCCCTCATGAGCGTTCCCATCTGCCCGGAACAGTCCAGTGTCTGGGAGCATCCTTTTCCGACCCTTCCCCTTCTTGTCTCACTGTCTGGGTAAGCAAGGTTGATACCGTCCCCTTCCCATGCCACTTCATATCCTGCCTTCGTGGCATTTTTCACTTTGACGGAATCCACCTTTTCACAGACATACACACCGTGCCTGTCCTGTGAGGTCAGGGTGAACATCGGCTCTCCGTCCTCTTTCATCCTTCTTCCGTTCTGCCGTTTCTCCATCCGCTCCGGTGTAAGCACCGGGTGGACTTCCAACACGGCTGAGTTCATGGCGGTATGGTTGGTCATCCCGGCTGTGTACCTCGCTGTCAGGCATCTTGCCGTATCCGTGATCTTCGGATCATGGTTGCTCTGGTCGATGAAGTAAAGCCCTGTCTTGGCCCCGACACCGCCCGCATTCCCCACAAGGGTTGCGGAAATGCCGTCCGTCCCATAAACACGGTAGCCCTGCATGCCTCCTATAAGTTGGTTAAGAGCTGCTGCGTTTTCTCCGGTGAGAGGTAATATTTCTCGTCTACCTCTGCTTCTAAGATTTGCGATAATGAACACACGCTCACGGTTCTGCGGGACTCCGAAGTTTTTGGAGTTAAGCACCTGCCACCGACAGTCATACCCTGCTTCGTCCATTTCAGACAGAACTGAGGCAAAATCGAATCCTGCATTGATCGATAACAGGTTCTTAACGTTCTCAACAAGTAGGTATGAGGGTTTAGCACTTTCCTCTTTGCCTTTGAGGAGATCAATAATGTTGTAATATATTCCACTTCTTTTTCCGACCAGTCCCCGCTGTTTTCCGGCAACGGAGATGTCCTGGCATGGGAATCCGAAGCACCAGATGTCTGCATAGGGGACATCTCTGGGTTTGAGTTTTGTGACATCATGAGCTTTCCACTCTCCTTCCGTATCATACATTGCCTCATATGAGGCTCTTGCAAATTTATCATATTCACAGTACCCGATGCATTTATGGCCGGCAGTTTCAAGACCGAGCCTGAAGCCACCGATGCCGGAACATAGATCAAGGAAGGTCATCTGTTTCATTATACTGCCCTCCCCTGCATAATTGCTGATATGAAATTTTCATATCGCCACGGATGACAAATACATCCGCATCCGAACCGCACTGTTCAATGTAGCGGTTTACGATCACATCCACAAACTTCTCATCCAGTTCGATGCCGTAGCAGATACGGTGTGTCTGCTCACAGGCGATCAGCGTAGAGCCGGAACCAAGGAACGGATCAAGCACGATGCAGTTGCTCATGCAGGAGTTCTGGATTGGATATGCCATAAGCGCCACAGGCTTCATGGTCGGATGGTCCTTGCTTGCCTTCGGACGGTCATATTCCCAGATGGTGGTCTGCTTCCTGTCGGAATACCACTGGTGCTTCCCGCCTTTCTTCCATCCGAACAGACACGGCTCGTGCTGCCACTGGTACGGGCTTCTTCCAAGGACCAGTGCGTTCTTCTTCCAGATGCAGCACCCGGAAAGGTAAAATCCGGCATCCTTGAATGCCTTTCTGAAATTCAGCCCCTCTGTATCCGCATGGAATACATAAATGGAAGCATCCTGTTCCATTGACTGCTCCATATTTACAAATGCAGCAAACAGGAACTTATAGAAATCCTCATCCGGCATGTTGTCGTTTTTTATTTTGCCGGCCGTCTCCTCAACATTTACATTGTATGGTGGATCCGTCAGGACAAGATTTGCCTTCTGTCCATCCATCAGCTTATCGTAAGTTTCTGGCAGAATGGAATCACCGCAGATGACACGGTGCTTTCCAAGCAGCCATACATCTCCTGTCTTTGCCACGGTCGGCTTTGCAAGCTCCGCTTCCACATCAAAGTCATCCTCCGTGATTTTCTTATCATGTACGGAATTAAAAAGCTGTTCGATCTCCGGCGGTTCAAACCCCGTGATGCCGACATCAAAATCTGAATCCTCAAGGTCTTTGATAAGGTCAGCCAGTAGTTCCTTGTTCCATTCGCCCGTAATTTTATTAAGGGCAACATTGAGTGCCTTCTCCTTGGTCTTGTCGATATCGACCACGATACATTCCACTTCCGTGTATCCTAGGTCTGCAAGGACCGTGGCTCTCTGGTGTCCTCCGATAATGGTCATGTCTGAGTTGATGATGATTGGCTCGACATACCCAAACTCCTTAATGGAGTTCTTGATTTTTTCATATTCCTTATCACCCGGTTTTAACTTCTTCCTCGGATTATAGGAAGCCGGGATAAGGTCTGCTATTTTATAACTCTGAAACTGCATCTTCCATATCCTCCTCTGCTAAAAACCTGTGCCGGAAATAACATTCACGGCCGCAGTATTTTCTGTTCTTGTTTCCATAGGAAATGAAAGGCTTCCCGCACTGCTCACATACAAGCGTGTAGGAAGCCTTCTCGCTTTTCTTCACTGCTTCCGGGTGTGCCTTCCACCATTCCCTTCTGCATTTTTCACAGCAGAACCTTCTCGGTCTGCCAGTCTTCGGCTGCGTGATCGGATTACCGCAGAAGTGGCACACCTCTTTACCGTCCACCATGAGTTTCATATTTTTTGAAACCACCGTGGCGTATCCGGCAAGGTTATGTCTCTTGCAGTAATTCCTTACGATGTCACGGGACAGTCCGATTGCCATTCCGATGGCTTTATATCCCATCCCCTTCATCCGCATCTCATTGATCTGCTTTGCCTGTGCGTCCGTCATCCTTTCCACTCTCCTTCCGGCACACAAAAAAAGACCGGAAAAACAATGTTTTTACACTGTTTTCCAGCCTTAAATAATGATTTTTTCCTGATTTTCTGGCAAAAGAAAATACCCCTTTTTGCCGTGTTTTAAGTACATTCTGCGAAAATTACCATCCCCTTTTTATATCCCCCCTGTTTAATTCTGCGAAAATTCACGCAAAGGGGGCCATCGGTCTTCAGCGGTTCAGCCTGTAGAGATTCAGATACCCCTACGTTCTGCCGTCAGAACCGATACTCCGGATTGTTATCTTCGTTCCATGTCTTTTTATCATGACAGGGCTTGCAAAGGCTCTGCCAGTTCTTCTCGTCCCAGAACAGGACGGGATCACCACGGTGCGGTCTGATATGATCGACCACGGTTGCTGTCACTGCATGACCTTCCTTTAAGCACTGAACACACAAAGGATGTGCCTTCAGGTATCTTGCCCTTGCCTTCTGCCCTTGCCTTCTGCCACTGCCTGTTGTAACCACGCTTGCTGCTGCTCGCCCTGTCACCACGGTGCAGTACTTCATGCTCCTCGCAGTACAGTCCGTCTGTCAGCTTCGGACATCCGGGGTGTCTGCACGGCTTCTTTGGTTTCATCGGCATCTGCCATTCCTCCCTTCTATGTACACGGGCGGTGTGAAAGGATTGGAAAGACACCGCCTTACGGCAACATAAAAAGGAGCGTTTCCGCTCCCTTTCTTTTTTGCCATCTTAATCATAGCAGATGTAAATTAAAAAGTCAGTACACCCTTAGTACACCTTTAGTGCACCCTTAGTACACCTCTATTGTTCAAAAAACTGATCTCCAGATAATCTGGACCAAGATAATGATTTAGCAGCCTTGGCATGTCTGGCATACTTGGCACATTTAGCTGGCTTGGCATATTTAGCTCCTTTAGCTGGTTTTGCACTTTTGGCCGGTTTCGCAGGGCCAGAACCAGTTGCATTTTCCGTAAAGAAAGCACAGCAGCCATTTAAATCCCTAATCCAACCATCTTCAAACCAGCCAAATTGATGACCATTAAATCCGTAAACAGCATCATCATATAAGTATGCTACTGGTCTTCCATTAAAGAGATAAATATGAATTCCATCATCATGTAAGTATGCTGTTGCTTTTCCATGTGAATCATAAAAAGTCATAATCGTCCTCCTTTTCAAATTCTAATCTGATTAGTTTCAATGTGATTTTATTTTACCATAACGCAAACAAAAAAGACAGCCGTCTGACTGCCTTAATTATACTCTGCATATGCACCTATCTGTATCTGGAGTGCCACGGTGATCTGCTCCATGACCATATCATCCAGCACTTCCCCGATTCTTTCTCCAAGTCTTGTTTTATCAAGGGTCTCCACCTGTTCCGCCAGAGCCATGCTCGGCTTGTTCAGACCGCTGCCTTTGGGAATCTGCACATGGGTCGGAAGATACTTCTTTTTCCATACCCTGGCTGACAGCGGAACGACCGTGACCACCGGGGAATGCTTATTCGCCTTATTATTGCTTACCACCAGTGCCGGACGGACACCGCCCTGCTTGCTTCCATCTTTTTCTCCAAAATCCACATAATAAATATCTCCACGCTTACACATAAAAACCTCCTATCCGAGGACAAAGGCTTCCACCTGTCTGTCCCTCAGTTCATACTGTTTATCAAGTTCCTTCAATGCTGCTTTTCTGTATTTTGCTATCATCGTATGGCTCACATGGTATCTTTCCATCATGATGTCCCATGTCATATCCTCATCCAGAAGATCCGTGATAATGCTTCTATGTCTTTCGTCCAGTCCGTTCACTGCATGCTCGAAAAAATCCAGTTCTTCCTTCAGGAACATATATCTGTGGAAAAGGAAACCGTACCACTCGTCATTCTCCCTTTCCATTGCAGCCTTATACTTGACTGCTATGTTTGCCGTTTTATCGGAAAGAGTGCTCGTCTGCACCCTTTCCCCTTCCTGATGGGAGTAAAGCATGGAATCGATCATGTCCTGTTCGCTCACTCCCTGAAACTGACGGAGCTGGAACTCAGTCACGGTCATTTCCTTTTTCATATTCTTATATTCCTTCATCATTACTTCTGCCGTCATCCGTCATACCTCCAATCCTTGCCTTTACTGCTTCTATCATTGCATTCTGTGTAGTATCCTTTTTTTCGATTGCCCGGAGGATATCTTCATCGACCGTTCCTTCTGTCACCAGATGCTCTATGACAACCGTGTGTTTCTGCCCCTGTCTGTAAAGTCTGGCATTTAACTGCTGATACAGTTCAAGGGACCATGTAAGCGAGAACCATACGATGGTCGAACCGCCTTCCTGAAGGTTCAGTCCGTGTCCTGCCGATGCCGGATGGATCAGCGCCACAGGGATTTTTCCTTCATTCCAGTCCTCGATATCCTTCCTGGTATTGACATCCCTTGCCGGAAACTGTTTTAATATCCGCTCCCTGTCATGCTTGAACCAGTATGCAACCAGAAGCGGTTTTCCGTTTGCTGATTCAATCAGGTCTTCCAGAGCATCCAGTTTTCTGTCATGGATATTACGGACATTGCCGGATTCATCATAGACCGCACCGTTTGCCATCTGCTGGAGCTTGTTGCTTAAGGCTGCTGCATTTACTGCATCGATGTCCTGCCCTTCCCCATATTCAAGGACCATTTCATCCGCCATCCTGTCATAAAGTGCCTGTTCAGATTCCGACATGGATACGGTCACCCGGTTGCTTATGCATTCCGGCATATCAAGATAATCCACGGCTTTCATGGAAATGCTGATATCGGAGATCAGTTCATATATTTTTTCTTCTGCCCCTTCCCTCGGCTTATACGAAAAGATGATCTCTCGATTCCGCTTATCCGGAAGGAAGAACCTGTCACGGTATCCTCCGATGTATCTTCCAAGTCTCTGCCCCATATCAAGGATCCCTATCTCTGCCCATAAGTCCATGAGGTTTCCAGGTGTTCCCGTAAGCCCGACCACACGTTTTGCCATCGGCCTTACTTTTTTCAGGTCTTTGAACCTCTGTGCCTTCGGGGACTTGAAGCTCGACAGCTCATCAATGATGACCATGTCAAAATCAAAAAATATGTTTTTTGTCATCCAGGAAACATTGTCCCTTCCAATGATCGTCACATCGGCTCCTGACAGGAGTGCTTCCTTTCTCTGCTCTGCAGTTCCCATTGCCACTGCAAATGTCATGCCGTAAAGATGCTCCCACTTTTTTATTTCTGCCGGCCATGTGGTCTCTGCCACACGCTTCGGTGCAATCACCAGGATCCGTCTTACTTCAAAATAGTCAAACAGCAGAAGCCACAGTGCCGTAAGCGTGATGACCGTTTTGCCAAGTCCCATGTCAAGGATCAGGCAGCTCACGGGATGCTCGATTATAAAATCTGTTGCATACTGCTGATAATCATGTGCTTTGTATTTCATCAAGGATACCTCCGATCTGTTCGATATTATCAACTACATAAACGGGAAAGCCCAACCTCTCAAGCATCCTCTTTCTCTTCAGCTGAAGCGGTCTCGGCTTCTTTCCCGGTGCTTTCAGTTCCACAAATGCCATTTTCCCGTCCGGCATCAGGACGATGCGGTCAGGCACTCCATTCATACCGGGTGATACGAACTTCAGCGCCATGCCTTTCCGCTTTTTAGTTTCTTCCCTCAAATGTCTCTCTACTGTACTTTCTAGCAAAACCAGATACCTCCTTTGCCGATTGCGGTTGCCATATGCCTTTAACTCCTATACGCGCATATATACATGAATTGCTCTTTTTATCTTTATTTTTAATTCTCAACTGGATTTAATGGGAAACTGGGAAACTAAGAACCGCAACCCCTTATTTTCCAAGGTGTCAGCACGGTTTCCGACTACCGTTGCCCATCTGCATCTGGGAAACCTCGGAAACCGCCTAACGGGTTTCCTCTGGTTTCTCATCCATCCGCACAAAAGTCTTCTGCACTCCGTAAAGGGGGACTTTGGTCTTGCCCGTGGTGTTGGAATCATATTTCTTCCATCCCCCGATCTTGTTTAAGATGCCTTCAATCTCATAGGAATCCGCCTTCTTTAAGTTCTGGCGCTCCTTGCCGAAGCACTCCACCCAGATCTCCATGATGCACACACGCTCACGCATGACAGTTCCTTTTACACCGACCGTCTCGAACTCTCCTCCGCCAAGGAATGCCCTTCTCTGGTAGATATCCATTGATGCCCAGTTGTCCGGCAGCAGTCTGTCGAGGTAATCCTGCACGATGCCCTCACGGTCATCCGACTCCATTGCCTCCTGCTGCATCTTGTATGCTTCCTCTGCCTCCGCACCTTTTAAGAACAGCTCCTCTCCTTCGTTATACAGATGGATTGCCTCTGCCCAGATCTGGTCGACACAGTCAAGCTCCCACGGATGGTGTTTTCCTGTCCCCGGCACATGCACGGGCCAGAATCTTCTGTTTCCTGTCACGTCGCGCAGGAATCCGCCCTCGGAGTTGGTGCTTCCCACGATGATGCACTTTCTTGGATGCGACTCTACATTGACTCCGTATGCCTGACGGAACTTATCATCCTGACGGGTGACAAAGGACTTTACTACCTCGACTTCCGTCTTGCGGATACCGTTCATCTCGCTGATCTCAAGTATCCAGTTTCCGAGCAGCTTCTCGGCAGCAGTCTTATCCCTCATATCCGAAATGGATAAGGAATCCGAGAACCACTGCTTTCCAAGGATGGCAAAGAAGGTGGATTTTCCCATTCCCTGCGGACCATTCAGCACGAGGATGGAGTCGAACTTTACTCCCGGCTTATAGATACGTGCTACCGCAGCCACCAGTGTCTTGCGGATGACCGCCCTTGTGTACGGAGAATCTTTCGCACCGAAATAGTCGATGAGCAGTGTATCAATACGCTCCTGTCCGTCCCAGTGAAGCGTTGCAAAATAATCTTTGATCGGATGGTAGAGCCTGTCGGATGACACCACGGCAAGCAGTGCATCCTTAAATTTGGTCGGTGACCAGATACCGTACACCCTCTCGAAATACACCTTTGCATTCGCAAGGTCGGAATCGTTCCATCCGGGCTTTACCTGTTTCCACGGAAGCGGACCGATGACATCAATGGTATCCTTGAACTCGTTGTACACGATATTCTTGAAGTTCTCATCGTTGCGGATGATCAGTGCGATGTTCTGCAGTGTATCCTTGATATTTCCCCTGCGGTCAAGTGCCAGCTTGTTCTGCCAGTCCTCATCCGGCTCTGTGGAAAATTCCTGTACCGCCAGCTCCTGTCTTTCCCTGGCAAGCGTGTTCTTCACTTCTTCATCTGCAGAAGCAAAATCCTGCATAGCTTTGAAAGACGGGAGTTTTCCAGGCTCTGTCCCCTCGGCTGCCCTTGCATCCTTGTCACCGAATTTATGAAGCCTTATCACATCAAACGCATTCATCAGCTTTCCGCAGCATGGGTCTGTTGCATGGTGGCTGTATACGAACAGGTCATCATAGACCACGACTCCGGCAGCCGAATCCGCCGGGATATAATCATATCTACCGGGGATCGCCCTTGAATGCCTGTACACATCCGGGATGAATTTGTCAATTGCCTGTGTCACTGTGTATGTGCGGTTGAAGGCCCCGATCAGCCCGTCCTTGGAAAGCGGGTCAGCCTGTTTTTTGATATCCCTCTGTACAACGGATGCCTGACGGTTGCTCACCGGCCACGCTGATACATCATGCCAGTCCTTATAACGTGACAGCACTTCATCAGGATCGACTTCGTTCCCTTCGATCTCCTGAAACACATACTCACCGTCACTGGAAGTGCTCGGCCAGTACATGAGCCTTGATGGTTCATAGGTGGAATCATCAAAAAGCTCGATGCCGATATCCGATGCAAGCATACGGCTGACTGCCCCGTACTCATCCGGTGTCACGTCCCTTGTCAGGAATATGATGATACGCAGTCTCGGTTTCTCCGGCGTATGCTTATGCGTGGAATACACCACCATCTTCATGTCAAAGAACATTTCCAGTTCATCAATAATGCCCTGTGTTCCGTAATCCATATCAAGCGTGATGGCGGATCTGGAGATCACGCAGTCCTTCTTCCTGCGTCCGCCCTTCAGCTTTCCAAGGACGAATCCTCCGACATCCTTGATGTTGTCCTGCTGTCCTTTCGGCATCTTCCTGTACTGCTCCATTGTTTCCGCAGTATATTTTGTCTTGGACAGACGGCTGACAAAATCTTCATATGTCATATCCGTACAGTTAAACTTTTTGTCCATTCTTGAGTTTCCAATTGATACGAACATCCTTCTTTACCTCCTTCTTTTTACGCTTTTCCTGTTTCATGACCCGTCCGATTGCAATACCTGCTGTCGGATCCGGATACCCTTCCCTGTTGCATCCTCCCATAAGTTCCTCCTAATCTTTCTTGTAAAACGGACTTTCAAATCCTGCAGCCTTAAGCGGAAGCCCCTCACACCAGTCGGGGCATACCGCCATGATTTCATTGACTTCTTCCACCGAGGATATTCCCTCCGGCACTTCAAGTACCACTTCATCATGGATGTGGCACACGATATCAAATCCCTTCTTTTCCAGACGGAGCATTGCCTCTGCCAGTACATCCCTTGCGGTTGCCTGGACGATGTTCTCACAGAATTTTGCGCCATAAGATTCGATCCTTGTCCACTTGCGGTTCGTACCGATTCCTTCATAGCTGACACTTTCCGAGCCAAAGCGGTTCACGGTCATCCTTGGTCTTACATAGGACAGCACCCTTCCGGACGGCAGTGCGATCTTTAACATTCCGGACTGGTAATATACCGTCACCATTCCGACCTTTGTCATCTTCCTCTCTTTCACGGCTGCCTTTACCGCACCATCGATCTCATACCAGTAATTCACGATGTGCGGATTTGCTGTCCTCCATGACTGCACCAATCCTTTCAGCTCCTCTTCTTCCACAAAATTTAATGCTCCCATGCTGATGAGCGCACCTTCCGCACCGCCATACTGACAGGCAAGTGATGCCACCTTTCCCCTTGCACGGTACGGACTTCCCTTTGTAATCTCTCCGATTGGGATATGGAACATCTTGGATGCCGTCTGCTCATAGATCTTTCCGGCACCACGGAACTCCTCCATGACCCATCCCTCTCCGGCAAGGTAACCCATGACCCTTGCCTCGATCGCCGAAAAATCGCTGACGATGAATCTGCATCCGGGTCTTGCCACGAATGCGGTACGGATCAGTTCTGAAAGCACATCCGGTGTGGAATCATACAAAAGCTCCACCAGGTCATATCTGCCTTCCTTTACAAGGGAACGTGCCAGTTCTAGGTCTTCCATATGGTTCTGCGGAAGGTTATGGATCTGCACGAGCCTGCCGGCCCATCTGCCTGTGCGGTTTGCCCCGTAAAACTGTAATAATCCATGCACCCTGCCGTCAGGACATACCGAACGCTCCATTGCTTCGTACTTCTTTACGGATGTCTTTGACATAGCAAGTCTCAGCTTCATCATTTCTGCCACATCTCCCTGTGTGTTCTCCACCAGCTCTTCCACGGCAGCCTTGGCAAGGGAATCCACCTCGATGCCCTTTTCATTCAGCCAGTCCTTAAGCTGCGATACGCTGTTCGGATTTTCCAGTCCTGATATCTCATATGCCTTCTTCGTTACCGTCTCCTTATACAGAAGGTCGCATGCCACAGCGTGTCCGATAAGCTCCTGATCCACCATGATGCCCCTGTCATTGATTCTCTGGTCCATGCAGTAGAGTTTCTGCTCCCTGTCCGGTATCGGGAACTTCGCAAGTTTATTCCTGATCTGTTTTTCCACATCCACGTCACGGATGCAGTATGTCTTGAACAGTTCCCACTTCTCTGGTGCATCAGACGGAAGATTCCTTGTCCTTCCACCATTTGCCTTGGTAGGCTTGCACGGCATACAGAAATAGCGAATGAGGTCTTTTCCCTCGGACATCTTTTTCTTATCAAGGTTCAGTGCTTCCCCCACGCCTTCCAGTGACAGCGGAAGTGACAGCATGGATGCCTGGACAAGCGTGCATCTCCATCCTTCCGGTTTTAAGGAAAGACCGAAGAATCGGTTGATACAGTTCCGCTCGAATGCTGCATTATAAGCGGTCTTTATTACGGAATCATCCATAAGATATTCCATGATCTCATCCGGTATCTTCTCCCCGGATGCCAGGTCAATGATCTGTGTCGGTTCGTCATTCAGACTGTATGCAAACAACAGGATCTCGAACTGCTCCGATGCTGCATACCTGTGTACCCCGCAGTCCGGCAGTGACACATCTGAATAAGTTTCAATATCAATTGCAAGTGTGTCCATGCTTCTGTCCCTCCTCTCTTTTCTTTATTCTGCTGATTCCCGTTCTTGCTGCTTCCACATTGCCGGACTTCATCTGTCCTTTGATGGTGCGGTAAGTGTTATACGGGATATATTTTTTTATGCTGTTAAGCTCCTTCATCAGTTCTTCCATGAAAGTACATCTCCTTTATGTATCCGGGCGGTGTATGCCACCGCCCTTCCTATGATCTGCTGCTTTGTTCCTATGCGAGGAAATCGTCCTCCGCATCCACTGCCTCGAATTCATCCTTTGCATTGGCTCTGGAACCGAGAGGCTCTCCGTCCCTTAACTTCTGTACATTTCCAAGTCCGGCAGCGATGCCCTTGTTACCGTTGCTGTTGTAAGCATAAAATGTAATGGATACCCTTCCGTAGCAGCCGGAATATACCTCGCTCTGGTCAAGGATCGGCTGTACCTGTCTGTCCACGATCTGAGGGGCCTGTTTGCTGTTGGCATTTAAGAACATACTGTCCGCATATGCCTCATCCTCCGGTCTGTCGATGTCACCGTCCCTTAACGGTGTCTTCAGGTTTGCCGGGATCTTACCGCCCCACTTGCCTTTTCCTTCATCCTTTGCCACCTCGATTGCCTTTTTGATCTTGGCTATGGTCTCCTTATCATTCTTGTCGATGATGCAGGATACGGAGTACTTCGGTTCGCTTCCGTTGATGGAATCCGGCTCCCACAGGTGTGCATAGCTGAGTCTGCAAGGTACGATTACTTTGGTTAAATTTGCTGTTGTCATAATTTAGTCCTCCTTAAAATCCGCTTCTGCGGTTGCTGTTTTAACTGCTTCTCTTTTATCTGAATCCGGCACCAGTGTGACCTTGCCGTCAGGCTTGTACACCAGTGAACCAAGGATCTCATTAAATTTCTTTTTGCCCATCAGCCTTTCCATCTCGGTAATGCCGATCAGGCTCTTTTTGAAGATATCCGTGTATCCGGCTTTCTGTGCTGCCTCTGCCACATCCTCTTCATCCGTATATTTACGGTTGCTTCTTCCAAGGACCAGTTTGTAACCCGGCCATTCTTTATGATTAACTACTGCTTCATTCTGAGCATAGGTGTAAACCTCCTCTGCCCATTTCTTCAGCGCATCTGCCTTGGAAAGGACTTCTGCAATCTCTTCATCCGACATAAGGGCCGGCTCGGCAAATTCCATCTGGGCAAGTTTTAAATATTCCTCTGCCCTTGCACGGCACGTAAATCTTGCCTTGCAGAATCGGCAGTGGTCTCCGGCTTTAAACTCTCCTTCACCTGAAAGAGCCTTTGCTGCTCCCGGTTCAAGAACGTCCTTTCCCCATGCAAGCAGTTCCCCGGCTGATATCTCCCAGGTGGAGAAATGCTCGATCCTCGGCTGGACAATGGTAAGTTCCACCGTGTCGATCTCATATAAGAAACCGAGCATGTCCAGGACTCCCAGTCCGTAGATCATAAGCTGGACATTCTGTTCTGCATCGACCACCACACCCTTGCCGAGTTTCAGATCGATAATATGGATCTTATGGGTATCGACCACCACCATATCTGCAGTACCGAAACATCCTTCGATTCTGTGTGCCAGGCTGACCTTCAGTTCCACTCCGATGAATGGTTCATCACAGTCCTTCCTTGCCTGTTCGATCTGGGTGATGTTATATTCCACGTAATCATCCACGGCTTCGAGCAGTTCATCCGAATAATAATCGGATACAGGTCTTTTAGTCCTTTTCTTCAGATACTTATTGATGAGGTACTCTGCCATCGCATGCCCGGCACTCCCCTCTGCTGCGAAGGGAGATTCTTCGTCTGGGAACTGCTCCTCCAACAGTAACGATGGAGGGCATTCCAGACGTCTTTTACCGGACGATGGGGAGAACCTTGCATGTCCGCCCATTAGAGCACCTGCGCTTTCTCATACAGTTCCGGCAATTTCTCATCAGGAACGTCTGACAGCTTCTGGAATCCGAACTGCTCGATCAGGTTCTTTACCTCCGAGGTCTTTCCTGATCTGGACTTGTCCGCAAGGAAAGCACGGACCGTCTTTCTGTCAACGGCGGTCTCCTTCGGTGTATCTGCCACAGGAGTTTCTTTCTTTTCAGCCTTCTTCACAGGCTTCTCCTCTTTCTTTGGTGTATCTTTCTGTGCTGCAACCATCTTTCTGATTCCTGCAGCAATCTGCTCGTAGCCCTCGGCCACTAATAACAATGCCTCACTCATGGCGTTCTCTCCTTTCAAATGCGTGCCAGCTTCACATCACCTGTATACACATCGATTTTGTTTACGCTGGACTTGTACTTCCCCCAGTCCATCAGAATATGGAACGGGTACTCCTTTACTACAGTTGCTCTCTTCTTTTTCTTTCCGGCAGTGACCATAAGGCGGTCACCCGGATACAGTCCGTAACGGACATTGACTGCTGACATGGCGGACCTCCTACTTCAACACCTTCAGATTTCTGATGATGCCCTTGTATCTGGCATCCGCACGTTCATCCACAGGAATGGTTCTGACATTCACGGGATTGAAATCTGTATCATAAAGCCTTACAGGCTTCCTTGTTTCTTTTGCATGGTCGAGTTCAAACTTCATGCCTTCCGTGATGTCGAAACCGAACACATACACCTCATCGCACATATCCATGAGTTCAAGCCCCATTGCGATGCCTGTCATTCTCTCGTTTGGGATATTGTCATCGAGGAATGATGGGAAATAGAGATGTGGTACGATTGGAACGTCACCTGACATGGCAGTGATCCTTGCGTAGCTCACTGCATTCTTTTTGTTTTCCTCGACTCTGCCCCGATAAGGGCTGCAGATAAAAATTTTCTTTTTCATAATAAAATCATCCTTTCACATTCGGCTCTCATGGCCGTGGGTACTCGTCAATAATGTTCTACAAAGCAAAATCACGGAGGATGCTGTTCATTACCTCAAGGTCGTCACCCTGAAGTGTTGACTGCAGTTTCTTTAACAGTTCCTGCTGTTTTGGTTTCAGGTAATTGCGACCGACATAATATCCGTCTGCCACTTTTACACCTCCACCGTATCTGCCTCGAACTGTTTCAATCGGGTAAGCGAGAGACAGCTCTTCGATATCGTTTTTGATTGTCCGGACTGAAACGCCAAATTCAAATGCCAGGTTGTCGATCTTGTCCTGTCTTCTCTGACAGAGGACCTTAAGAATCGCTTCCCTGCGTTCGCTTGGCGTCATGCTTTTCTTTGCCATCTCTCGCTCACCTCCTCTCTGTTCTCTTGCTTTGTGACTAAAGAATAATTTTTAAAGGTGCAGACTTTTTGCACGATTAAAAATAAATTTCAAATATTTTTTCAGAAGCACCAAAACTTCATTTTTTTATCCTCACTTACTTATTCTCCTTGCCATTTCATTTATTTCGCAAAATATAATCAGGCGAATGGAGAATATATAAGGGGGACTTTTTCATCATTAACTGTTTGTTATCAGCAGCATAAAAAATAATCTACTTAACCAACCTAATAATTTCTGACCGATTTATCTTGATACAAAATTTAAAATAGCCATTCGTGTTTCATAATCTGACGTGCATTTTCATCCTTCTGTGTAATGTAGGAACAACTCACGGTTTCAAAAACGATCTCAAAAAAGGACAAAAAAAATAGCCAGGGCACATTATCACGGGAAACAAGAATTTTCTTATTTCCTCTGATAATCTGCTCTGGCTATGTGGTAACTGCTTATAGCGTTCCTAAGTGCTCAGTCAGCAAATCAATTATTTACTGCATATTTATATGCATTTTTACATCGTGTGTTCGGCACTGCCGTCATGGCATCATAATCCACTAACAGCAATCCTGGACATTTGGGGCATCCTACAGATGCTTTCCCTGAACTTCCTTCATAGGCTATGATTTTTCCTTTGTGACAGATTGGGCATCGAATTGCGCCCTTTATTTTTTCCGTTACTATTGCCACTGTGATCCACCTCCTAGTTGAACGGTAATTCATCATCCGTGCAGGCATTCATGTAAGCGGAGATTATGCTCTTCTGCTCACTGTTGAGATTTACATCTGCTTCATGCCTTTCTATACAGTTAATAAGTTCATTTATATATGGTTCAAGCGACTGTCCCTTTCCAAGCGTTGAGCATATAGGGATCAACCGCCCTTCCTCCATACCGTGTTCATATTCCTGTTCTGGCTGTTCTAAAATGATCTCTGTATATGGAGTTGCACCTTCGTCTTTGGTCTTACAGAACAGGTTCATAATATATATCTTACCAAATTCGAGCATGTCTCCTTCAAAACAGTCTGCGAATATTCCGACAGGGTCATTTGTGAAATCTGATTTATAATGAAACTCTTCTGGATCATCGTTGAATGGAAGATTTTCCTCAAACAAAGGGTGTGGCAGTGTTCCGATTTTTACATTTTCATAGAATTCCTTTGGAACACGTCTCCATTCAATATTATGCATGTCTGTGTCCTTTTTCATTTTATCCAGTACCCTGATAAGCTGGAAAAGATTGTCATTGGAACGACCAAAATCTCCGCCTACAAGCATGTCCACACTTGTCCCCAATTTCTGTGCCAACTTCCATATCAAATCAATACCAGGCATTGATTCGTTATCCGCCTTTGACATCTTGGAAAGATATCCTGTACTGATTCCTATCGAGTTCTCCAACTCTCCGATTTTTATGTTTTTATCTTTTATTAATGTGTTAATGTTGTTCATCAGTCGTGCTCTGTCAAATTCCATATTGATACCTCCAATCTATGCAATTATTATATCGCATTTTCATTATATGTCAAGTCAGATACTTTAATATGATTATTTTCCAATCCATTTTATTATATTTGAATTATTTTTCAGTGTGCTCCAACTTTTTTCTTTTTGTAGAATTATATTCGTCAACCCATTGGTTGACACAATATTTATAATAGAAGCACCCCTTTTCGAGGTGCTTATGCTTACAGTGAGATAACACTACTCGGATAACCAATTGTAAAAATCGTTTTCTGTTTAACTGGTGACTTTGCAAAATCAAATCCCAGCTGTTTGATTCTAATCTTTGCTGACTCTGATGATACATTAAAGATTTCTGCCACTTCTGCTGCCAGCATTTCCAGCTCAAATCCCGGAAACTCTTCTCTGAGTCTTTTTCTTAATTCTTTATCACCACAGACCTGTCTCATTGCAGTTCTCGGCATAAGGATCGCTGCACTGAAATATTTAGCCTGATGTTCAAGCCAGTCATGATCTGAACATAACTGCTTGCGCCCATTGCACTGCGCTGCTTCCCCGCCTTCTATGTCTGTTTTTCTACAGGCAGTTGATGTCTGTTCCAGATTATCGAACAGAACCAGCTGATTCGGGTCTCTGTAAAAATATGACTGCTGATAAATCCAGTGTCCTGATTCGTGCCCCATCGTTGAACGGAAGCGGTGTTCGTCCGTCAACAATGTGTTATCAATCATGACCGTGCCCCTTCCGGCAAATATATATTCTGCACGTTTTGCATCTGCATCATATACCGGAACCTTGTTGCTGTCATTGAAGACCATTCTTCCAAGAATGAGTCCGCAATGAGTCAGATTATTATACTCTGGTGTCAATCCCAGATAGAACTCTGCGAATTCCTCAATGTTAACTTCTTTAGGATTGTTCAGTACATCCGGATCAAAATCCCGGATGAACATTTCTGCATCTGATTCAATATCCTCATGGGATAAAATGGGAACACCATTACTTCTGCATCTAAACTGTGGTTCATACATAGGCTGCTACTACCCCTTTCGAGCTCTTAATTCGTCAAGAAGTACCTGCCACTCTGCCTCCCCTGCTCCTGTTTCTTTAGATAATCTCAGTGCCTCAAGCACATAAGGATTTGATGCATAATCGACACAATCCTGTGGTATTAACACATCATTCGATGTTCTTGCTTCCGCTGCCATATCATAAAGTGTATAAGTCTGGGTTTCAGATAACATGAGGAATTTTGCCAGTTTTTCAATTCTCTCATTTGTCAGGGTACTTTTTCTACCCTTCTCCACTTCACTTAGGAATTGTGGAGATACTTCGATTGCTTTTGCTGTTTCTCTTAGTGATTTTCTTTTCTCTTTTCGTATCGTTTCAATATACTTTCCAAAACTTACCTTTTCGTTCTCATTCATAGTATTCAACCGCACTTTCTAATTAATTTTAATATTCATTCTTATACATTGGTTTTCTTTACACTTTACTTGATTTAATGTGCGTCATCCATATTAATTATAATAATTTGGTAAGCTACATTTGGCATTGTAGGATGCTGTGTCAACTGTCAACTGAACGGTTGACACTATTAATATATCAAAAGGGGGTATTACTGTCAACCCCCTTCTGCGAATTTACATTTCAATGCCAGTAATCGTATGGAGAGTTAGCTTTTTTCTGAACCTTTTCTCCGAGCAGCGTTGCCTCTGCCTGTTCTTTTGATGGAAAAATTCTACCTTCTCTTAACTGGATGCCACCGCCTTCATCAAATCGTAATATGTAAAAATTACCGCTTCTTCTGACCACGGTTGCCTTACGGATTATACGGTTGCTCTCAATGAAGAAAACTTCTGTACCTGTTTCGTATGTCATATTAAACGTGCCTCCTGCGATATAAGTTCGACCAAGGGAAATAGTCTGCCAAACACCATATCTCTGTAGACTGTTCAACACTCCTAATGTAGCGATGAGATAATTATACGAACATATGTTTGTTTTGTCAATAGTGACTTCCGCTATATAATCAGCGAAGTATATAATCAGCGATTTTTATTCTGGAAATACGCTGCGGACGAATTTCTCCAGTATAGAATCAAACGTTCCTCCGGCAACATCACCATTTATTATTTCTTTCCGCTTATCAGCATAAGTTATCTGAAGGTTATAACTATAGCCGTCACACACCTGTCCTTCAACTATATTCTTCTCCCATAAAGGAGCTCCTAGGATTTTCTGCAGACTGCACGCAAGTCTGTATGCCTTCTTTTCGGATATTTTCTCTTCTGTCTTAAACTGATATTTCCGATTCTGTCCTTGATAAATATATTCTTTACACCTTCCATTAGGATATATTTCATATACCCACGACTGTTGGGAATCTATCGTACACGGACCATTTTCAATGACTTTATATCTTATTTTTGTAATTTTCGTTGCTGGAAGCAGTTCTTTTGCCCAGCGGTATCCGCATTCGAGACAGCCATAATCCTCGTGTGGCATACTGTCTATCAACTCGCATCCTCCGAGAAGAATTTTTCCTCTTTCTGCGGTTTCAAATGCCTCATGGGACGGATAACCATATAATATTGGTGCAGTCCTGTCTGATCTGCATTTTGGACAAATAACCATCACTTTTCACCGATTTCACATTAGTTGGGATATCCATATGATTCCTATGAAGTTATTAGCCTACATACTAATCACTATGAAATCTATGCATCAATCCCTATTATATCCAAGATTATACTTTTTAACTGCTCTTTCATTTTTTCGCTATCTTCTTCAAAAACAAAAGGTACTCTTATAAAATGAATCCTTATATCACCACTTGGGCTTGGGCTTATTCCCACAGGGAATATTGTCTCTCTATCTTCATATCGATACATCGGATATAACAAATATGCATCTTGTATTCCTCTTTTTCTTGCATACTCACAAACCTGATATATATCAGTCTGCTTAGGTTCCTCTCTAACAACACGCATTACTTCTTCATCATTACCTTCAAATCTTGAAACCTGTTTGTATTTTGTATCAAGAATAAATATTTTATTTTTAGTTTCCACCAATATATCATGTCTCATCGTGAAAGCAGCTCCCAGTGAGCGCTCTCCATATATAACATCCTCGATTAAATGCATCTCACTTTGTTGTAATTTAACTTTAGCTCCATATTCGCTCAATACATCTTGCATAAATCCACCAATAAAGCCTTCAAATAACAATTCAGTCGGAAACAAAAAACAAAATGATTCATTATTATCAACAGTATAATTTGACAATCTGTTTAAAAGGAACATTTTGCTCATACTTAATATAATATCATAGTGTCTATGCATTTTGCTCAGTCGAATATTATTACAATCATGAGGGCTACAAGGTACATCATTTACTTCATCTAAACGCATTAAAATTTTTCTGATTTCCTTTTGATTTTTAGATGTCGTAGAATTCATTATTTGCTTGCAAGTATACTTAATAATCCTGTTAACTTTGTTATCATATTCGAATTTTGAATATGAACACCTAAAACGATTAATTTGCCCATTCGGAATCTTGTTAATGTAATAATCCTTTATATCAAACTTACCTTTTATACCTGTGCAATCTTCTGTTTTTTCCACATACTGATAGTATGCACCTCTCTCCAATGCACTTCTGACATATCCTATGTATAATGTGATAAATAACTCCCTTAAGTCCTCCGTGTCTTCTAGTGCAGTCGTAATATTAATAAACGGATACTCAATTTTATGACAATACTCAAGCCAATGCACTAGATTTTTCATAAGATGCTTTTGAGTCAGATTTTCAGTTTCTGTGTAATCTGCATCTTCCCGGAACATTTTAGGAAAGATATTAATCTGCTCGCCTTTAAATACAATTGTCCCAATATAGTTTTTTGTTTTTATTCCACGCTGTCCTATAAATGCTATAAATTGCTGCTTGCTTGTAATTGTTCCATCTTCATAAAACACAGACCTTTGTTCCCAGTTTTGTTGCAAAAAATCTGCTAACTCATCCAAAACATTCTGAGATTGCCACGATATTGGAAGAGACTCAAATTTTATCTGCGAATTTTCATAGCGATTAATTACCATAGCATTTATCCTTTATTTCTAACGTTCAATCGTCCTATCTTGTCATCTACTATTTCTACATCTGTGTTTTTAATTGCTTCTGCTAAAATATTGCTAACTTTTTTCCGATTATCATAAAAGTATTCATACAACAATGGAATTATATTTGTATTGAGAATTTTGCATAAATCCTCTTTTTTCCTATTCATAAAGTATGAATGCCCTATTAGCAAATCTGTACTATCGAGTTCTGATACAAGTCTTGTATTAAGCGCACAAAATACATTCTTCAGAACATCATCCTCTATTAATGATTCATCTGGTTTTTGTTCTATAAAAGAAAATCTTCGACGTAAAGCAGCATCAATAAGTGAAATAGATTTGTCTGCCGAATTCATTGTTCCCACAATATATAAATTATTAGGTACGGCAAAAACATCTCCAGATTGAAGTGTAGCACAGGATTCGTTCAATTCTCCCCAGCGTTTGTCTTCTTCTATCAATGTTATAAGTTCACCAAACACTTTTGATATGTTAGCACGATTAATTTCATCAATAATAATTACATAATTGTTATCATTATCTAAAATGGCCTTATCTGCTAATTTTTTAAATACTCCGTCAACAGTCTTAAAAGATATTCCATCCTTATCAGGGTCTGGTCGTAATCCCTGTATAAACTCCTCATACCCATAATTTTGATGAAATGTAGTAAATACGATTTGTCCCTTTTGTATATACTTCTTATATTCGGACAATATTTTTCTACGTTCAGAATCTGTTTTCTTTAATAAATCAGGTTCTCTGTTATTGAGCATATTCTGCAGTACTATATGTTTTTCCTGTTCCAGGTGCACCATAAATAATAAAATTTAAAGGATGTATACAACATGTCCTCGGTACCCGCTGAATTTCCATACAATTTTTATGTTTTATTTGAGCATCATTATTGGATTGCATAACATTTGCAACTTGATCTTCTAATCCCAGTCTTTGTTTAATATCTTCAATATTGGATACAATGCTATTTTTTGCTACCTCACTAAATTCCGACATTTTGCCACCTCCTCAATTGCATTTTCTATTTCCTTAATCCTATTTTCCTCAAAATAAAACTTTCCATCTATTTTTTTCATGATACCTGATTTACAGAAATTTCCTGTGACATATGGAAATGAATTTACACTCTTAGATTTTCCATCGCCTTCCATAGCATTTTTTGTTTTTGTCTTTACATGAATTTCAATTTCTTTATTTCGATATTTTTTAACTATATCTTGTAGATCATGCAAATAATCAGATCCATTTTTTTCTCTTTCGTACAAGATAAGCATATATTCGGTTAAATCAATGTAACCATATATATCAACAAATCTTAAAACATCAAAAAAATCAATGCCATAATTGCAATCAGGATTTTTCATCATAATCGTAAGACATTGAAAATATATCGTCTGCTGAATTTTATCAAGCATTTCCAAAATATCATCTCTAATCTCACTTTTTTCTTCATTCCTTGCAATCTTTATGCTCTTTAAGACGTCAACGTACGCTCGACCTATATTGGTCACTATTTCGCTATTCTTGAATGTATCTATATTATCATATTTTACTATTCCGCAATTCTGTAAAAAAGGCAAAATATTTCGTGCATAATTCTGATTCAATCCGCAGTTTTCTAAATGCTTTTTTAACTCCATCAAAGAAGCAAAATCATCATTTTTGTCTAGTTCATCACTAATAAGTAATATTTGCTCTTTTACATTTTCAGTAAAATTGGTTCCGGGAGATCCCGGACTAGAGACCAATATATCCATATCGCACCTCCTATAACTGTTCTTTAATTGCCTTGGCTATATTATACGCCAACATTGGTGGAACTGCATTTCCAATCTCCTTATATTGGTCTGTTTTAGTCCCTAAAAAGACATAATTATCTGGAAATGATTGCAATCTAGCATTTTCACGAGCTGTTGGAATGCGATTTTCCGAATAATGGAAATAATTTCTATGCCCAGTATCTACTGTATGGCATGGTTTCGAACTTGGCATTCTTTCAAATCCTTTTCTGTATTTTCTTACATTCCAATACTCATCTGGCAAATCATAAATTGTTCCTCCATCTGGCACCATACTAATAATATCAATAGTCTTTTGTGTATGAACTGTAATCTGATGATTTGCAACAGTATTTTGATTTCCACGCATCTTTTTCTGATATGCATTCTGTGGCGTGCATGCGTACCCATGCATTTCGTCAAGGCCATCTTCCATCGTTAATGGCAGTAAATCACTAATAGCATCTTTACTCGTGATTATTTTGTGTTTTTTCTCTGGAAAAGAAAACTTTCCTTTTTTCATTCCGACAAAAAACACTCGATGTCTGTTTTGTGGAACGCCATAATCTGCTGCGCAGACTTCTTGGAAAACAACATTATATCCAAGTTCACTAAATCTATTAATAATATCATTCTTAAACATACCTTTACAGAGTGTTAATAATCCTCCTACATTTTCTAATACAAAAAAATCTGGTGATATTGTTTTTACAACTCTGCAATATTCTAAATATAAATGATTTCTAGGATCATTTATATCCCTTGTGCCGACCTTACTAAACCCTTGACAAGGCGGTCCTCCAATAACCCCAACAATTTTCTCATTTACATTTAATTGTTGTAAATATTCATCTGTCAGTTCGTGTATATCTTTACATTCCGCCACCTTATTTTTATGATTATGATTATAAGTCATTATGGCTTTATCCCACATATCGATTGCATATGCTACTTCAAAGCCAGCTTGTTCAAAGCCTAAACTCAGCCCTCCACAACCACAAAATAGATCAATTATTTTCTTCTTCATTCTGTAAATGCTCCTTTATCGCCATCGCAATACATTTTGCCAAAAGCGGTGGTACTGCATTACCAACTTGCAAATATTGCTCTGTCATTGTTCCTTCAAAAACAAAATCATCCGGAAAAGATTGTATTCTTGCAGCTTCCCGCACTGTAGGTATTCTATTATAAATTGGATGATAATAATTACTATGCTGATTTCCAGCATCAATTGTAACTGATACATCATCTTCCTTTAATCTTTTGTATGCTGATGAATGTCGATTTTTTCTACCTGTCTTTTGTGTTCGCTTTGTCTCCCACAATTCTTCTGGTACGTCTTTCCAATTTCCTCCTTGCGGTACATATGAAATACGTTTTTGTTGGATTTCTGCTGGGTAATGGATATCATGATTTTTTACAATTCCATCACTTGCCCGTAAGTAGCGTTGATATTCTGTTACGGGAGGATATTTTAAAACAACCTCTGAATTGTGATCTTGGTTTTCGAACTCATATAACTCGCCAATTGCTTCCTTTACCGTTATTTTTTCATGATTTTTTACTATTCTACTAACATCAAAAGGAACTCCTTTTGTTATGATAAAGAAATTCCTCATTCTTTTTTGTGGAACTCCATAATCCGACGCATCTAGTATAGCATTAATCACATTATACTTACGCTCTTCGAAAATTTCTGTAATTCGTTTCTTTGCATATCCATTATTTTTTGTAATAATTTGCGGTACATTTTCTATAACTACAACACTGGGTTGTGCCAAGTCAACAAATTTCATAAACTCAAAAAATAATTTATTCCTTGGATCATCCTCTTCTACAAAATTCTTATTTGCATTTGAAAAGCCTTGACAAGGTGGACCCCCGATTATAACATCGATTTTACTTAAATCCCCTAATTCATTCTTTATTCTTTCCTCATCCATTGATGAAATATCTACGCATATCGCTTTTGCATTCTTAAAATGTTTCCTGTAAGTATTTATTGCGGACTCTTTAAAATCAATTCCAGCCCTAGGAATAAAACCTGCTTGTTCAAATCCAAGGCTTAATCCACCACAACCACAAAATAAATCTATATATTGATATCTTTTCATTTATGAGTTCACCTCAAATAATTTTAGTTTGCACTTTTTCCGCTATCGACCCATTCATCGATTTCCGTGCGCTTAAACTTCCATAATTTACCAATTCTATGTGCTGGCAAATCTTTAGTTTTTATCCAATTTCTGACCGTTGCCGGTCTTACGCCTAAGTAATTAGCCGTTTCCTCTAATCCTATATAATTATCAATTTTATTATCCATTTATCTTCTCCCCTTTTACAAAAGGCCAATAAAGTACAGATTGGATTATAACATTACAAATTCTTTTTTTCAACTTTTTATATTGTTTGACGTTGTTTTGCGTTGTTTTACATCAAATATTGATAACATCATACCTCGATTGATTCACTCCATATTTCATTTGCTTTTGTTATAATCAATCGGCCATCTTCGCACTTCACTTCAATCTGCTCTCCAATGTCAAATCCCAACTCTGAAAGCCACTGCCCTTTAAGTACAATACTCGGTGTCCGCTTGTACTGGTATCCGCTTGCTTCGTAAACTTTCATTTCTCTATATTTTTTATATGCCATAGGCTTCTTCTCCTTTTGCTGATTTTTTAACTTTTGCGATAAGATTGACTTACGCTGAATTATTGCTTCTTTTGCCAATTTATACATTTTATGAGATACCCCCTTGAACAAGGGAAACGACAACGGGGAATAATTTCCTCGTCTAAGCACAGTTTTAGAATGTAAATTATAGCGATATGTAGAGGCACAAATGCCCAGTTTATGCGGGTTTCAAGCACTAGGGGGATATCCAATTTTAGAGTCTTAACACCGGATATAGCCAGCAGATGCCCGATCCCTGCCACCCGGTAAAGTTCTTTCACTTTCTCTTCTGTATAAAAAGAATCTCCCAGAAGAACCGCACACAAAATACCCCCTCGACGCTTTCCCATCTCTCTGCAGATCTCATCTGCGGTCCGGTTCCTAAACTGCCACAGCTTTTCGCGGAAGGAAGTCTTTTTCACCTGTTTTTCCAGAACCTTCCCTTTCCATAAGACTGCCTGGATATTCTGCTGCTTATAATAATTTTTCTGGTCAAAATTGCCCGGATTGGCCGCCGGATCAAAAAATCCCACATTGCCTTTAACCAGAATCCGCTGTCCGATTTCCGGACCATTTCCCTTTTCATCCAGATAGACAAGCAGCCTCTCGTCAGCGACTGCTTTTCCATTCCCCATCTCTCTGATCTGTATTTTTTTCAGATACAGGATCAGTTTTTCTTCTTTTCTGGTTTTCTGATAAACCTCTCCTTCCACCATCACTTCTTCCGACTCTTTCCAGAGCTTCTCACACCTTGACACACCGAGTCTTCCAAAAATCTTTCCTCCCCCTGTCAGATACAGTACCAGAATCAGTCCTGCCAGAAGTATTCCGGCAAAACCAAGTCTTCGCTTGATCAACCGATCAATCCTCCTTTATCATTTCCTGGTTTCTGCTCAGAGGTTCATCCAGCTTTATACTCTCCTGATATACAATACTGCTGTCTCCGTTGATTGAAATCTGTACTTCAGAGACATTTCCACCATCGATCACTGAATTTACGATGGAATAGATCACCGTCTCCGGACTGACTCCCGGAGCAATGTTCCGAAGTCCTTCATCAAAATTCAGATAGCAGATATGATCTTTGATCGACACACCCAGCAGCTTTGTTCCTTTTGGTATGGTAGCAAGCAGTCTGTTATTGGATGGTCCTCGCATCAGCTGTTCCACTACAACCCGTTCCTTCGACTCATTGCTGTTATACCGCACCGTATCCTCTTCCTTTTGCAGCTTTTCTCCAGATGAATCTGCATAATACAGCGTAAGCTTCATCTCCTGGAAAGAGTTAATAGAAGATCCTGTATTCTGTACAAAATCTTCTGCCTGCTGGTATCCATAGGCATTCCCTTTTTTATCCGTAAGTGGCGTTCCATCTACACAGATCATCACCAGATCTACTCCATCGATCTGCGTCAGTGAACGGACAAGTGCCGCCCTGCACAGAACCTCTCTTACCGTATCCATCTTTCCGTAAGCAGCATTATAGTACAGGATCAGCTTTTCATCCTCCAGAGTGTATCTCTCCAGTTTTACCTTTTTCGGCAGTGCCGCCTGTGCCTTCACCTCGTCATCACACTTCTGCAGCGCAGACAGCATTCCTTTTACTTCTTCGTCCACCGACTTTCCTATTCCATCGTAGCCCTTCGGGACCAGCGCCGTTCCGCTCTGGTTGATCTGGTAAATCGTGTATTTTGCATCTGCTTTCTGTTCCTTTTTTCTGCATCCCACAACGCCTGCGAGAAGACACACTGCAAGAAGAATGCTTATGATCTGGTAATTTTTTTTCATTCTTCTCACCCTTCCCTCTTGATATAAGTAAGCGGGATCCGGACTGTAAATGTCGTTCCCTCTCCCGGTTCACTGTAGACCTTGATCGCACCGCGGTGCATGACAACCGCATTTCTTGCAATCGAAAGCCCAAGACCAGTTCCGCCGATCTCACGAGAATGGGATTTGTCCACACGGAAAAACCGCTCGAATATATGATCCGTATCTTCTTTCGGAATCCCGATTCCAGAATCCGCAACCTTCAGATAAAAATACTTATGATCCGCATTTAAAGACACGTGTACCCATCCGTTCTCTTTATTGTACTTGATCGCATTTTCCACCAGATTCGTGATCACAAGTGCAATCTTTACCTCATCAATCTCCGCTGTCACCGGACGAAAACTCTCAAATACCAGTTCAATATTACTTTTTGCCGCAAGTGGCTGTAATCTTTTGAGAATCCGTTCTACCAGTTCATTAACATCCTGACTCTTAATATTTAAGTTTGCACCCTTCTTATCCAGTTTTACAAGATCCAGAAGGTCATTGATGATCTTATTCTCCCGCTCGATTTCTTCGGACAAATCACCCATGAATTCCCGGTAAATCTCCGTCGGTGCATCCGGCTGCATCAGCAGTGAATCCGCCAGCACCTTCATAGAGGTCAACGGTGTCTTCAACTCATGGGATACATTTGCCACGAACTCTTCTCTCGATGCATCCAGTACTTTATAGCGGTCCCACAGTTTATTAAATGCATTGGAAATCCGTTCCGTTTCATCATAAGCATTTTCATGGAGATAATTATCTCCATAGCCTCCTGCCATCTCCTCGATCGATTGAGACATCCTTTTCAGCGGCCTTACAAGCAGCATACCGATGATTGCTGATAAAAAGATCCCGATAATACTGATTGCAACCGTTGCAATTCTTGCCTTTGACTGCAATGCCTCTACATTGTCACGCAGACTGTCTGTAGAAACACTGACCAGGATCATTCCTTTTACCGGCTCTTCCCCTTTTTTGACCGGGACTGCCACTTCAATGTACCGGCTCTTTCTGTCATAACTTGCCGGCTTCTCGCCGCGGAAGCATTTGACTACATCCTCGGAAATGATCGTCTTTCCCTCCTCCAGATCATAGGTATCTTCCACAATCCGGAATTCATCATCAATAACAAGCACTCTTCCATTGTAAATATTGGATAACTGTGATAGTTCTGTATCGATCACATCAGAAACTCCCGTTTTCAGATAATCAGAATTGACCAGCTGATTACTCAGAATCGTACACTGGTTTTGAATCTCTGCTGTGCGCACGGATACGGTTCTCTGATCATAGCTTTGCAGAATCGCATTCATCAGGATCACACTGGATAATATGACAAATACGCTCAGGATCACCGTTACCCGCACTTGCAGACTTTTTATGAATTTTGGTACAAAAAATTTAACCCCTGAAATAATAGCCAACTCCCCACTTTGTGTAAACGTATTTCGGATCACTTGGATTTACTTCAATCTTCTCGCGCAGTCGTCTGATATGTACATCTACCGTTCTTGCATCTCCCGGATACTCATATCCCCAGACAATATTCAAAAGACTTTCCCTGCTGTAAACCTTGTTCGGATTCATCGCAAGAAGCTCCAGAAGATCAAATTCTTTTGCGGTAAGATTCAGTTCCCTGTCCCCGGAAAAAACTCTCCGGCTTTCACAGTCGATCTTCAGATCTCCCTTTACCACAACTTTACCGCTCGCGCTCATCCCGTCTTTTTTAGCGACCCTGCGCATGATTGCCTTCATTCTGGCCTTAACCTCAAGAATGTTGAACGGCTTTGTGATGTAATCATCTGCGCCATATTCCAACCCGAGGATCTTGTCCATATCCTCGCCCTTCGCAGTGAGCATGATGACCGGTACATCTGAGAAATCACGGATCTGTCTGCATACTTCAAATCCATCGTATTTTGGAAGCATGACATCCAGAAGAATCATATCATACTCTTTTCTTTTTACCATCTCAAGTGCTTCCTCACCGTCATATGCGCAGTCAACTTCCATATCATCCTGTTCCAGGCTGAATCTCAGTCCTTTCACGATCAGCTTTTCATCATCTACTACCAATACTTTTCTGCCCATCTTGCGCACTCCTCTACTCTACCGTTATCTGCTCCCGGATCTTCTGAAAGATTCCTTCCTTGATCCCGTCCACTTTCTTCAGATCCTCTATCTTCCTGAATCCACCGTTTGTCTCTCTATAAGCAATAATTGCTTCCGCGCGGGACTCGCCAATCCCGCTTAAGCTTAAAAGTTCAGCCTTTGTCGCGGTGTTCAGGTTTATTATTCCTGTGTCTTTTCCCATCCCGGCATCTGCCATATCCGATGGTGAACCTTCTTCTTTCAAAGTCTGTTCTTCTTCTCTGGATGGCACATAAATCCTTTGTCCATCTGTCAGATGTGCTGCCTGATTCAGATAAACCTGTCCTGCTGCCTCCGTCAGACCTCCCGCTGCTTCTATGGCATGCGTGATGCGGTCTCCTTCCTGCAGTTCATATACACCGGGTGATGCCACCTCGCCACATACATACACCCAGATCGAACCTTCTTTTTCTTCACCACCCGGATCTGCTTTTGCCTTATCCGGCTTTTCTTCGGCAGCCTTTGATTCTGCCTCGTTTTTCTTATCCCCGGCATCCGCTTCTGCAGCAGCCACACTGGTAAAGGTCTCTTCTTTTTCATGGCATGCTGACAGCATACAGCTGATTCCAAGGAAAATTCCACATATTTGATATAAAATCCGTCTTCTTTTCCGCATACATACTCCTTTTCCGCAGAGCATGTCCCCTCGTACTTCCAAGACATGATTATTGTAACGAATTTTTTTCCAAAAGACAACCTATTTCCACTGAAAAATTGTCGTGCCGATCAGAGCGATCCCCATACCGATCACTTTTCTCCAGGAAAATGGCTCTTTTTCCACACCAAATAATCCCACCAGTTCAATCAGATACGCCACAATAAGCTGAGACATAACGATCAGAAGTGCCGCCTTTGCAGGCCCGAGCTGCGCCATACTTTTGATCACGGTCCAGGTGATCCCTGCTCCGATCACACCGCCAAGCAGCATATATTTAGGCTGCACCTCTCCTATCGTGGCAATACTGTCCCTTCCCATGATCAGCCACATTACCAGGCAGATGGCAAATGCACTAAGCTGCACCCAGGCATTGCTCACCCACATTCCTGTCGTCTTTGTTACCTGTGTGTTAAATACCCCCTGCACACTCATCAGCGCTCCCGACAGCAGGGCAATAAAAAATCCGGTCATCTTTCATACCTCCTTTTCTTCTGAAAGTATATCCGATGACCGGCTCTTTTATTCTCTTATTTTTATCAGGCACCGACTTTATGCAAGTGCTTTTTTCAGGATCTCTGCCATCTCATCTACCTGTTCTTTACCGATAACAAGCGGTGGGATCATTCGGATCACATCTGTTCCAGCTCCGATGATCAGAAGTCCTTCTTCCAACGCTTTGGCTGTCACTTCACCCAGCGGCTTGGTGATCTGAAGTCCCTGGATCAATCCTCTTCCCTTTACTTTAACGGCTGCATCGCAGGTATCCACGATTTCCTGCAGTTTCTGTGTCAGATATGGTGCGATTTCATTGACATGATCGAGCATATGCTCTTTTTCAAAGATCTCAATAGTCTTGCTGACCGCTGCACAGCAAAGTGGGTTTCCACCATATGTAGTTCCGTGATCTCCCGGTACCAGCGAATTATCTGCAACTTCTTTTGTCATCGCAAATGCGCCGACCGGAACACCGCTTCCGATTGCTTTCGCCATTGTCATGATATCCGGTGTGATTCCCATCTGCTGCCATGCAAACCATGCACCGCTTCGTCCCATACCACACTGTACTTCATCGCAGATCATCAGGATTCCGTTCTCATCACAGATCTTACGGATTCCCTGCATAAATTCTTTTGTCGCTGCGTTGATTCCGCCTTCGCCCTGGATTGTTTCCAGAATAATCGCGCAGGTCTTATCATTTACCAGTGCTTTTACACTGTCAAGATCATTGTAGATTGCAAAATGTACACCAGGCATAACCGGTTCAAATGGCTCTCTGTATTCTTTGTGTCCGGTAAGTGCAACTGCACCCATACTTCTGCCGTGGAATGAATTCTCCATTGCAATAAATTCATAACGTCCGGTTTTTTTTGTGTACGCATATTTTCTTGCAGTTTTGATCGCACCTTCGATTGCTTCTCCACCACTGTTTGTGAAGAATACCTTGTACATACCGGTGATCTTTTTCAGATCTTCTCCTGCTTTACCGCAGGTTGTATTATAATACAGGTTTGATGTATGGATCATCTTGTCAATCTGAGCCTTTAATGCATCATTAAATTCCTTGTTATTATATCCCAGAGAAGATACTGCATATCCTGCTGAGAAATCCAGATATTTCTTTCCTTCCGGATCATAGAGGTATGCGCCGTCTCCATGGTCCAATACAACCGGATAACGGTTATAAGTTTTTAAAATCGCGTCGTCCTCTTCCTGCATATACTGATTTGCCATAAGAATTACCTTCTTTCTTTGTCTTCCCTTTAATCTTCTTCACCGTTTCTTAAAATTGCAGTTCCGATACCCTTCTTCGTGAAAATCTCAAGAAGCAGGCAGTGCGGAATTCTTCCATCCAGAATATGGACTCTGGACACTCCGTTTTCAATCGCTCCTACACAGTTCTGCAGTTTCGGGATCATTCCTCCGGAAATTGCTCCGCTTTCGATCAGTTCATTCGCCTGATCTACAGTAAGAGCTGTGATCAGAGAAGATTTATCCTCGTAGTCTCTGTATACCCCTTCAATATCAGAGAGGAACGCAAGCTTCTCAGCATGAACCGCTTTTGCGATCGAATAAGCTGCATCATCCGCATTGATATTATAAGTGTTGTAATCATCATCGATTCCGACCGGGCATACGATCGGGAGAAAATCTTTATCCAGAAGATCCAGAAGAACCTCTGCATTGACCTTCTTGATATCTCCTACAAATCCAACGTCCTGTCCTGTCATGGAAAGCTTTTTATCAACTCTTAAAAGTCCGCCGTCTTTTCCACTGACACCGATAGCACGGACACCAAGTTCTTCGACCATACGAACCAGATTTTTATTAACCTTGTTCAGTACCATCTCTGCAATTTCCATGGTCTCTGCGTCCGTCACACGAAGTCCGTCGATGAATTTCGGCTCCATTCCGGCTTTACTTACCCATTTACTGATCTCTTTTCCACCGCCGTGAACGATGATCGGTTTGAATCCAACCAATTTCAAGAATGTAACATCCTTGATGACATTTTTCTGGAGTTCTTCGTCCAGCATTGCACTTCCACCGTATTTTACAACGATGATCTTACGGTTGAAACGCTGAATATAAGTAAGCGCCTCAATCAGAACTTCTGCTTTGTCCAGATACTGCTGCATATCCTGATCCATTTTGCTTACCTCCTAGCTTCTGTAATCTGCATTGATGTCAATATATCCGTGAGTCAGGTCACATCCCCATGCGGTTGCGCTTTCGCTTCCCATCTTCACATCAGCAACTGCTTTTACTTCTTCCTGTGAGAGGATCTCCGTTGCTTTTTCTTCACTGTAATCTACCGCTGTACCATTTTCGATGATCTGGATCTTTCCTGCCTTGCTCTCGAAGAACAGATCCACCTTTTCCGGGTCAAACTGTGCTCCGGAATATCCCATTGCACAGAGGATTCTTCCCCAGTTTGCATCATGTCCTGCAATTGCTGCCTTGGTAAGATTTGAGCATACGATTGATTTTGCAAGTGTCTTTGCAGTCTCTTTTGTATCTGCACCAACTACAGTTACTTCAAATAAAGCAGTTGCTCCTTCTCCGTCCCCTGCGATCTTCTTTGCAAGGTATTCGTTGATCTCATGCAATGCTTCCGCAAAGGTCTTATAGCTTTCACTGTCTACCGTGATCACTTCATTTTCAGCCATTCCGTTTGCAAGAAGAACTACAGAATCATTTGTAGAAGTATCTCCGTCTACGGAAATCATATTGTATGTATCATTGACATCATCACTGAGGGCTTTCTGAAGTGCCTCTTTTGTGATTGCTGCATCTGTTGTGATAAAGCTGAGCATGGTGCACATATTCGGATGGATCATACCAGATCCTTTTGCCATACCACCGATGGTAACGGTCTTTCCGGCAACCTCGATCTCTACTGCGATCTGTTTTTCACAGGTATCAGTCGTCATGATTGCTTTTGCTGCCTCAGTTCCGTTTGCCAGTGTATCATTTTTCTTTTCAGCAAGAGCCTTTACCCCTGCCACGATGCGATCAATTGGAAGCTGCTTTCCGATGACACCGGTCGATCCAATCAGTACACCGTCTGCATTAATTCCAAGAGCTTCTGCTGCCGCATCTGCTGTGTCCTTGCAGTAGCCAAATCCTTCCGCACCGGTACATGCATTGGCAATTCCGGAATTGACGATCACAGCCTGTGCTTTCGCACCACTCTTTACAACCTGCTGATCCCATTTTACGCATGCTGCCTTTACAACGTTTGTAGTAAATGTTCCTGCACATTCACATGGAACCTGGCTGTAGATCATTGCCATGTCGGTTCTGTCCTGATATTTGATCTTTGCTGCTGTTGATGCTGCCTCAAATCCTTTTGCTGCGGTCACACCGCCTTCGATAATCTTCATCGTATATAGCCTCCTTTAGCCCTCTTCGATAAATGCTGTAATATTTTCCTCATTTAAAACAAACTCATAGTAGTTGACATCCGGTCTCTTGGTCCATCCGATCGTATTCCAGAACGTATTGCCGATATCATTCTTGGTAAATGCGATCAGTGTGATCTTGTTGATATGTTCCTCTTTCAGAGCCGACATTGCATAGGCAACCATACTCTTTCCGATTCCGTGACAGCGGTATGCCGGATCTACACATACATGATAAAAACATCCGGTTCTTCCGTCATGTCCGCAGAGGATTCCTCCAACTACTTTTCCGTCTATTTCGGCGATCACACTGGTTGTCGGATTCCTTTTCAGGAATCGTTCCACGCCTTCTTTTGAATCATCTATGCTCCGAATCCCAAATCCTTTGATCCGCATCCATAGTGCATGAAGCTGATCATAATCTTCTATTGTCATCGCACGAATAATTGTTGTCATATATTTTCCATTCCTTTTCTTTTTCTGCCGTGTTCTACGGGAACATCGGAACCAGATCAAGACCTTCACTCTCCGGAAGTCCGAAGATCAGGTTCATGTTCTGTACAGCCTGTCCTGCTGCACCTTTTACCAGGTTGTCGATCGCCCCCATCATAATGATACGGTTTGTTCTCGGATCGATCTTAAATCCGATATCGACATAATTGCTTCCTTCTACCCATTTTGTTTCCGGGTAAACATCTTTGTCCAGAACACGGACAAATTTTTCATTTGCATAATATTTATCGTAAACTGCTTTTACTTCTTCCCAGGTAACATCTTTCGTAAGCTTCGCGTACTCTGTTGCCAGGATTCCTCTGTTCATCGGAACCAGATGCGGTGTAAAGTTGATCACAACTTCTTTGCCACTTGCATATCCAAGCTGTTCTTCGATCTCCGGTGTGTGTCTGTGTGTTGCCACACCGTATGCTTTCATATTCTCATTGACTTCACAGTACAGGTTCGGAACCTTTGCTCCTCTTCCTGCTCCGGATGTTCCGGACTTGGCATCAATGATCAGCGTATCCATATCGATCAGTCCTTCTTTTGCCAGCGGATAAGCGGTCAGGATGGAGCATGTTGTATAGCATCCAGGATTAGCGATCAGTCTTGCGCCTTTGATATCTTCTCTGTTCACTTCACACAGTCCGTAAACTGCTTCTTCGATAAACTGCGGGCTCTTGTGCTCAATACCGTACCATTTTTCGTAAGTCTTGACATCTTTGATACGGAAATCTGCGCTCAGGTCGATGATCTTAACCTTTGATAAGATTTCTTCATTAACTAATGATGCGCACAGTCCCTGTGGAGTTGCTGTGAAAATCACATCTACCTGATCTGCAAGTTGTTCCATATTATCATCTAAACATACCGCATCTACGATCTGAAACATATTGCGGTATACATCTGCATATTTCTTATCGATATAGCTTCTTGAGCCAAACCATTTAATTTCTACGTCTTTATGTCCTGTTAAAATGCGAACCAGTTCTCCTCCGGCGTAACCGGTAGAACCGATGATTCCTGCTTTAATCATGTAAACCATCCTTTCGTAAATGCCATATTTGTGTATAGATAGGCATAATCATAAATACTATAAACCCATTAATCCCTATTGTAAAGGGGTTCGCGGGAATTGGGGGAATGTTTTTTTGATTGGTGCGGGGACGCTCCTGCGCGAAATATGTTTGCACGCAACCGCGCTTGCGCTCCGCTCAAACGCAGCGGTACTAGGCTCGGCTTTGCTTACGCTCGCCTTGCCAAGTGCCGGCGTTTTCGAGGGGTTGCTTAGCAAAGATATTTCGCGCAGGAGCTGTGCACTGACGAATGGGAACATTCTCCAATTGGGTGGGGCTGATGCTTGTCGATTCATTGTGGTGCGACGGGCGGGAGATGTGGCGTCAGACTTCCGGCCTCATGCTTGATAGCATGAGGATTGGAAGTTTGGCGCCTGTCTCCCTTGGAAATGGGTGATTTATTGGTAATCTACTTTTCTCTGCATCAGTGATTCTCTATAGGAAAATCATTATTTTATTTTCCGATTGGTTTAGTATACATGGTTTTATTTTGGAAAGCAAGTGGTTTTTTTTGATTTTTATGCATATTTTTGTGTATTTTTACGTGTAATCGCCTATTTTTATGCATTTATATTTATTTTTATGTATTATTATGCATTTTCAAAAAAAACCAAAGAACAACTGATCTACTATTTCATCTTTTGCTGTTCCTTTAAAAGAATGAATTATTCTCAAACCAGATGCAATTCTCTCTGGTAGGTGCATGGTTTGGATAGAACTTTTTATTGACTATTTTAGGAAAATTCAATTACTATTAAGGAAGTGATTGTAAAGGAGTTGTTATTTTATGGAACGGGATCTTACTTCGGGGAGTGTTTTTCGGAATGTGATTTATTTTTCGCTACCTTATTTTTTATCTTATTTTTTGCAGACGCTTTATGGGATGGCGGATCTTTTTATTGTTGGGCAGTTTGATGGGGTTGCCAGTACAACAGCGGTTTCGATTGGAAGCCAGGTGATGCATATGTTGACGGTGATGATCGTGGGGCTTGCGATGGGGGCTACAGTTTCAATCGGGCAGTCTATTGGAGCGGGCGATAAGAAAAGGGCTTCTGTGTTTGTGGGAAATACGGTGATTTTGTTTATGGGGATTTCTCTGGTGCTGGCGGTTTTGCTTCTGTTTTTTGTGAAGCCGGCTGTTGCCGTGATGTCTACACCTGCGGAGGCTGTGTCAGGAACGGCAGCTTATCTGACGATCTGTTTTCTCGGGATTCCTTTTATTACGGCGTATAATGTGATCAGTTCGATTTTCCGCGGACTGGGGGATTCTAAAAGTCCGATGTATTTCATCGCAGTTGCATGTGCGGTGAATATTATACTGGATTATCTGTTTATCGGATTTTTCCATCTGGGAGCTTCCGGTGCTGCGCTTGGCACAACACTTTCCCAAGCGTGCAGTGTTCTGTTTGCACTGATTGCCATTAAACGTAAGCAGACCGGACTTTCTCTTTCCGGAGACTGTTTCCGCCCACAGAAAAAACCGCTTGACAAAATTCTGAATATTGGGATTCCGGTAGCGCTTCAGGACGGATTTATTCAGATTGCTTTCATTATTATTACGATCATTGCCAACCGGCGCGGACTGAACGCAGCCGCTGCTGTCGGCATTGTGGAAAAAATCATCAGCTTTCTGTTCCTGATTCCGTCTTCCATGCTTTCGACTGTTTCTGCACTCGCAGCTCAGAATATCGGTGCCGGAAAGTATGACCGTGCAAAGCAGACGCTTCGCTATGCCATGATGATCGCCATTGGATTTGGTCTGGTCGTCTCTATATTGATCCAGTTTATCGCAGCTCCGGTTGTCGGACTTTTCACTGCAGACGCAGCCGTTATTCTTCTCGGCGCACAGTACATTCGCGGATATATCTGGGATTGTATTTTTGCCGGCGTTCATTTCAGTTTCAGCGGATACTTCTGTGCATGCGGAAGATCTGGAATTTCATTTTTACATAACCTGATCGCTATTTTATGCGTGCGTATTCCCGGTGTTTATCTGACTTCAAAAATTTTCCCGCATACACTGTTTCCGATGGGACTCGCAACCGCTACCGGCTCCTTATTGTCTGTGATCATCTGCATCATTGCTTACCGATGGTTATGTGAAAAATCCGGAAAATAGAATACAGGATCGGACTCTTACGAATTTCTCCAGATCATCAAAAATGGTGACTCACTACGAGCCACCATTTTTGATGATCACTTATCTGATGTGCGCTTCTTCATGTGCAAGCAGCCATTCTTTCTTTTCAAGTCCACCGGCATATCCGGTCAGGCTTCCGTCGCTTCCGATGACCCGGTGACATGGAATAATCACAGAGATCGGATTATGTCCGACCGCACCTCCGACTGCCTGCGGCGAGATACTTTTCGCGCCCCGTTTTACTGCAAGGATCTTTGCGATCTTTCCATAAGTAATGGTACATCCATATGGGATTTTTGCGATAATCTTCCATACTTCTTTTCGGAAATCACTTCCTGCAGGTGCAAGAGGAAGTTCTTCCGGATCCGGATCCTGCCCTGCAAAATACCGATCCAGCCAGTACTCTGCCTGATCCAGTACCGGCAAGTCTTTCTTCTCCTCAAAATCTTCTATAATCTTGTCCATATAGTATTTCTGTCCTTCAAACCATGCACCGACAAGTACATCCTCCCGTGCTCCAAGCGTAATTTTCCCGATCGGCGAATCATAGTAGCTTACATACAGCATTTTTCATTCTTCCCCTTTTTCATCCGTCCTGATACCCATGTTTTTGAGGATTGCGAGAGTGCAAAGCACGTAGCAATCTGGTATCAAAGGGGTCAAAATACCTTTGGACCCCAACATCTTAAAAATAAAAACAAAATTCCTTAACTTTTGTATCATTCAAATTATAAAATGGAGATTTTTTCCTGTCAATCTTCTTATCCGCGAATTTGTCCATTTCCAAAGATCACATACTTTTTCGTGGTAAGGGCTTCCTGCCCCCAGTCGCTTTCCTATGCCCAAGCGATCCGCTCATCAATCTGCCTTGCTGCTTCGTCTCCCCGGATCTCTACCCCTTTTGCCGAAAGCCGGTCACAGATCACCGGAAACGCCTCCTCTGCAATTTTCCGGATTCTGTTTTCATTTAGAAGAAGCCGGTCGATCAGTGGCTCTGTCATCTTATTTTTTCTTGCAAGCATAATATCCTTTTGGTTTTCTTCTATTATATATGCCTGTTTGACAGAACCAGCTGGCTTCTCACTGATTCCAAGGACATTTTTTCCGATACCGACTGCACCGGAAGATACTACGATTCGTTTCTTTTCCTTTAGAGTGGCTCTTAATTCCATTTCGTTTTTCCTCTTTTCAATTCATATTCTTAGTAGGTATAAATAAAAGAAGCAGAAAAAGAGTATGCGGCGATACCTTTTTCTGCTTCTTTTTTCACTATCGAATCATAATACTTCAATGACTGAACCAAACCTATCACTTTTTCATTCCATCCGAAATGAACATTTTAAGCTGTATATATTGGATACACGCATTCCCTGATCTGCAATATTGAATTTTCTGTTCTGTGCCCTTGAAGGACACGGTCGATGTGGGAATGTAGGAATGAAAAATACACTGCCTTCTACCGGCAATGTCAGAACGAAATCAAATATGTTATTCTTATTCATTTTATGCATATCACTCATCTCGCCGGTTCCTTTCTTCCTTTAGCGTGTTACCTTGCTACTTTTTGTTATATTTTACGGATTTTTGTGCAAATGTCAAGTATTTTTCTGATTTATCTTTATATTTTCTGTTTAATCTTCTTCTATCCTTCTTTTTTCTTATTATTCTCTTTCCTTTTTTATACATAATTATGCATATTTTTACTTTTATTTGCATAAAAATAACATTTTTAAAAGTTTTTTCATTTTATTATTGCATAAATATAAAAAATGGTGTATAGTGAGTTGTGAATTGAATACAAAAGAAAATTTTTAGGAGGTTTATATACAATGAAAGAAAAAGTAGTTCTTGCATATTCTGGTGGTCTTGATACTACCACACTGATCCCTTGGTTAAAGGAGACATTTGATTACGAAGTTATCTGCTGCTGTATCGACTGCGGACAGGGCGAAGAGCTGGATGGTCTTGATGAAAGAGCAAAACTCGCAGGTGCTTCTAAATTATACATCGAAGATATCACTGATGATTTCTGTGACAACTATATTATGCCATGTGTACAGGCAAATGCTGTTTACGAAAATGCATACCTTCTCGGAACTTCTATGGCTCGTCCGGCAATCTCCAAGAGACTTGTTGAAGTAGCAAGAAAAGAAGGTGCTACTGCTATCTGCCACGGTGCTACCGGAAAAGGAAATGACCAGATCCGTTTCGAGCTTTCTATCATGGCTCTTGCCCCGGATCTTAAGATCATCGCTCCTTGGAGAATGACAGATCTGTGGACACTTCAGTCACGTGACGATGAGATCGCTTACTGTAAAGCTCACGGAATCGATCTTCCGTTTGACGCAAGCCACAGCTATAGCCGTGACCGTAACTTATGGCACATCAGCCACGAAGGACTGGAACTTGAAGATCCATCCTGCGAACCAAATTACGCTGATCTTCTTGTTCTTGGAAATACACCGGAAAATGCACCGGATGAAGATGAATATGTAACTATGACATTTGAAGAAGGTGTTCCGAAGACAATCAACGGCGAAGCCATGAAGGTTTCTGATATCATCCGCAAACTCAACGAACTTGGCGGCAAGCATGGTATCGGTATCGTTGATATCGTTGAGAACCGTGTTGTTGGTATGAAATCCCGTGGTGTTTATGAAACTCCTGGTGGAACAATCCTGATGGAAGCTCACAAACAGCTTGAAGAACTGGTTATCGACCGTGCTACCATGGAAGTTAAGAAAGATCTTGGCAACAAACTCGCTCAGGTTGTATACGAAGGAAAATGGTTCACACCACTTTGTGAAGCTCTTCGTGCCTTCGTAAAATCTACCCAGAAATATGTTACAGGTGAAGTTAAATTCAGACTTTACAAAGGAAATATCATTAAAGCCGGAACTACTTCTCCATACTCACTTTACAATGAATCTCTGGCAAGCTTCACAACTGGTGATATGTACGATCATCATGATGCAAGCGGATTCATCACTCTGTTCGGACTTCCGCTGAAGGTTCGTGCGATGAAGAATCTTGAGGTAAACAACAAATAATTGTATATCCCCATACTGACAGATTTAAAGGACGTTGATATGAAATTATCAGCGTCCTTTTTCTGAGCAAGCCAACGCTTAAAAGGTTCCGCTTTTGGCGAAGGTCTACATGAAATGTAAGTTTCACTCCAACAGGCTCGTCAGGCATACAATGTCATTTTTATAATTATGCTATAGTAGTTATCAGCCATTTATGATTCATATAAAGGCATATCCACCCCGTATTCTCTATCAATCCCCATACAGATCTGCTCAAATATCTGATTCGGCAGATATACACCTTACTTTCCGCTTTCAGGCAGCTCTCCCAGTGATAGTTTCCCCGGCACAACGCAGTTCCAAGACCGGGAGACGCGCGCAAAGTGAGATCATATTTCAGGCGATACTCCCCTGGTTTTATTTCGGGAAGTTCCTTACAAAATTGCAGATCTGGCATGAATTTCATTCCCATTTCTTCTGCTTTCTATCATTATATGATACCACAGGCATAGTCGTTCTTATTCTGTCAGTTCTTGCTCTTTAATCTTCAACCAGTCCTCTTTCCACTACATTTTCCACGGCATCCATCTGTTCCAGGATTTCTTCACGGCGTTCATCCAAAAGTAAACCTTTGTTGTATTTGTAATACATCGCACAGTCATTTTCCCGCAGGAACGCAATGCTGTACACATTACTGTTGAGTTCCGTGACAAATACTGCCATTTCCTGGCTCTCGCCGAAAGCAGATTCCAGGAATTCAAAGCAGTGATTCAGCGTTTCCAGTGTCTTATCTGCCATTTGCTCTCTCTGCTCTTCTTCGCTGTCAAATGTGGCCTTTACAGGCTCAAATTCCGGAGCTTTCTGGTATTCTTCCAATTTGCATAAAATACGCTCCATACGGTGCATTTCCGCCTTTGTAAGCTGTCCGGCGGCCTTCTTCTGTTCAACTTCCCGCCTAAGAGACTGAATTTTCGCAGCAAGGACCTCTCCCGGAACTGCACCTTCCTTTTGCAATTCCTCTTTATAAGCACACAGCTGAGCAAACAGTCCCTCCACAAATTTTTCCATCTCATATTCTTCTTTAAAAAGTTCTGCCATCTTTCCGACCAGAAGATTTACCACACTCAGCCGCTCATCAAACGACGCAAATTTCAAACGTTCTAAGGTATCTTTTTCATAATATCCTGCAAGGATCCGCTCCAGTCCATACTCCTTCTGATATTTTCGGTAAAGCTCCAGATAATTTGCAAAATCCTTCGCTGTCTTCCAGTGCTGGAGGTACTGATGCACAACCTCACGATCCACCTCTTTACCAAGCTTTTCATAAACCTGGATCAACCTTGACAGGTCTTCCCATCCTCTGGCTGTGACAAACATTTTTCCATCTACTGTATTTTCCATACGATAGAAATTCTCTTTTCGAAGTTCCAGATAAGAAAGCACTGCAGGATGGATTCCAACCTGATACGCATATTCCTTCCAGACATCAAAATCAGCTTCCACATCGATCCGCTTGATCCGGTCCAGTGTCACCACATCAAATTCCCGCACCGACTTATTATATTCCGGCGGATTCCCTGCCGCCACAATGATCCATCCCTCCGGCACACTCTGATTACCAAACATCTTGCACTGTAAAAACTGCAGCATAGTCGGCGCCAACGTCTCTGAAACACAGTTGATCTCATCGATAAACAGGATTCCCTCTTTCATGCCGCTCTGCTCTATCTTTTCATATACAGCAGCAATGATCTCACTCATCGTATACTCGGTTACCGAATACTCTTTTCCACCGTAGATCTTTGTCTGAATAAACGGAAGCCCGATCGCACTCTGTCTGGTATGGTGCGTGATCGTATACGCAACCAGTCCGATCTCACATTCCCTTGAAATCTGCTCCATGATCTGTGTTTTTCCAATTCCCGGAGGTCCCATCAAAAGGATCGGTCTCTGATGGATTGCCGGAATCTGATATTCTCCATATTCATCCTTCATCAGGTATGCCTGCACCGCATCCTTGATTTCCTGTTTTGCACGTTTAATATTCATCTATTTCTCACTCCTCTCAAATCTTCTTCATCCAGAACCAGTTTCATCGCCCACGGCGGAACTTCCTGTTCTTCTGCCCCGTCATCCATAAATACAAACGCGGTCTGGTACAAAGGCATTTTCTGCGGATAAATCCCCTGTCCATCGGTAAAATAGATCACACCCTTCAGTTCAGTGAACCGGTGCGTCGCGATCAGCTCATCAATATAGGCAAACGCCGGTCTGAAATCCGTTCCACCTTCCCCGACAAGATCCAACTTTTCCATATATTCCTGTAATTCTTCTTTACAGGTAATCTTCCGGTCCGACTGCACCTGATCATCACACTGTATAATGTGGATATTGACTCTCTGAAAAAAGCTGCCTGCCTCACTTAAAATGCCATAGGTCTCCTCCAGGAATTTTTTTACCAGATCTCCTGAACAGGACATGGAAGTATCGATCACGATTGCAAAATCCTCCACTTTTTTCACTTCTTTCCACTCCTGCGGCTCGATCAGAGGCATATTTCCATAAAGGCGCAATCCATAACTGTAAAATACATAATCAAAGCTGTCATCATCCACGGTAACCTCTTCCTTCAGCACAGCAAATTTGCGCAGAAAGCTGCGGTAGTCATATCGCTGTCGGTTCTCTACCCGGACCTGATCCAAAAAATGCCCGGTATTTGATGCTGCTTCTTTCGAAAAAGTTTCCATATCGGTCTGCATTTTCTCGCTGATATCCTGCCACCTCTGATTCATTTCGCTTTGTTTTTCATCATCTTCATCTTTTGCCCAGTACTTGTGATCATCCACGGTAAATTCCCGGGCCATGCGCTCCATCTCTCTGTCCGAAAGCTTCCATCTTACCAGTACTCCATAAATTTTTTCCGCTGTAAATACCTTGATTTCCTCTTTCAGATCCCGGTAGGTTCTCTGTCTGATCCAGGACTGGCTTTTTCGTATATTCTGGAGGTTCCAGTCATCAATCACAGATTCTACCGCAATATCCGCCGCCAGGTTCCATACAAGCTCTTCCCGTCCATTTCTGCGAAATACATGTCGGAAAATGCAGTGCAGAACCAGATGTAGATAGGCGCGGTTTACCCAGATCCGGTTCTGCCTGTACTCACCTCCCAGCATCTGCCCGTTAAAATACATTGTCTCTCCGTCTGTAGCAAGAAGGTCTACCGAAAAATCCTGTACATAATAAAACGCCGAAAGCGCCACATCCATAAATCTCATCTTCATATACAGTTCGTTCCTCGTCAGAACCAGTATTTTATGTCCGATTTCTTCCAGACCCTGTTCTAATGACATTTCTTCCAATCTTTCCACCTTCTTTTACAATACAAACTTTTTCTTCTTTTTTTGAAAACTACGGTAACGCTCGTCCATCAAAATAGCTGAAATCTCGGTCTGTCCTGCATCTGCCGCATAAGTAATCGTTTTTCCCAACGCTTGTTCATCAAAATAATGCTCTCTGCAGCAAAAAAGCAGAACCTCCTGCGGATCTCCGGCGGCGATTTCGCGTCTTTCTTTCACCGCATGGATACAGCTTTCTCCAATTTCTTCCATATGCGCCTTTACATAATTTTCATAGCGCAGCTTCGCCGCATCTTCCAGCTTCCACGGATATCGCAGACGCGTCAGAGCCACACTGAAAATTGCCTCTTCCGAATCTCTTGCTTCAGAAAGTGCAAACAGCCGGTCGTATTTTCCATAATCCAGTTCCCGCCGGTAAAAGCACTCCCTGTACTCTCCACCGGAACCATAATAATGCGTCTCCACGATCCGCGCCGGCGTATTTTCCACCGCATCTGCGTAATATTCCGGAAACAGGATCTTCGTCTCCGTTCCCTGATAACGCAGTGTTGCAATGATCTGATACCGGATCTCCGTCAGAATTTCCTTAAGACAGGACTTATTTCCATCCATAAAATCAATCTCCACCTTCTCCAGACGGCATCCGGTAAATACCCCGCTACCCATCCGCACGATTGCATCTGTCCCATGGAAAAGTTTCAGATTCATACATCCATAAAACGCATAATTTCCAATTGACTGTACGGTAGACGGAAGATGGATCTCCCTTACTATTCCACCACAGCAGAGTTCTTCCGGCTGCGCAAAACGATCATTCTCTTCATCTGTCTCTGTCTGATAAACAGATGCATTTTTCTCTTCTTCATCTTTATGCAGTGAAAATGTATATGGAGCAATGCGGATGACAGGAATTCCCTCTATCTGCTCCGGTACTTTTATGATTCCTGAATCCTGCCAGATCCTGAGAATTTCAAGTCCGTTTTCTATTTTCTGATATTGTATCTTCATAAATTTCACTCCTGAAATTGATTCTGTCTGTTCTATCCAATTAAGGATTATAGCAAAAAAAAGCAGATTTTTCCATTATCCACTTCACACAATATATCGAAATTTCACGAAATGTATCGTTATGAACAAAATTATTTACATATCTATAGAATTCCTTTATTCTATAGTTAGATAGTCGGTATGAATATTTGAAGGAGGTACTTATGTATGACGTCAGGCATGTATTAAGAAAAGCCGGTCTCCGTTCCACCTACTCTGGTTATAACTATCTTGCTTCAGCAGTCGCTCTCGTTCTCAAAGATCAGGAATTTTATATGAAGAACGTAACCTCTAATCTCTACCGTGTTGTCGGCGAGCAGTATGGCGTTTCCAACATGTGCGTTGAAGCCGCCATCCGCACAATGATCAACAGTTATTGGAATCAGAATTCTAATAAAATTTTAAGCCCGCTGCTTGGTTATCCTGTATTTGACAAACCGACCGCATCCGAATTTATTTCGATGCTGGCGGATTATATCCAGGATCATTCCCCTCGTTAATTATAAGATACTGCGTAGAATTTATGCATTATCGCATATCAGCATGGTATATACAGAATAACATTAGTAGGCCGGCATTAAACAAGGTGCAGCCTATGAGGTTGCACCTTGTTTATCGAACCGGATTTTTATAACATATTTTTTATAATTGGGGACGTTTTTCCATACTCGCTGTTTTAGTTGCCACAGCTACAATTTGAATCCTTATCAAACTCCGGATTGATTGCATAAAAGTTCTTACTGTTCAGATTATCCTGAACGATTCTTAAACTTTCTCCAAATCTTTGGTAATGTACAATTTCCCGCTTTCTCAAAAACCGAATTGGATCACATACTTCCGGGTCTTTTACAAGCCTTAAAATGTTGTCATACGTCGTCCTGGCTTTCTGTTCCGCAGCCATATCTTCATGTAAATCTGTAATTGGGTCACCCTTGGACTGAAAATAAGTTGCTGTCCACGGTGTTCCACTGGCTGCCTGCGGCCAAAGTGCAAGTGTGTGGTCCACATAATATTTATCAAAACCAGAAGCCTTAATTTCCTCCGGAGATAAATCCTTGGTAAGCTGGTAAACAATGGCACATATCATTTCCATGTGGGCAAGTTCCTCTGTGCCAATATCGGTTAAAATTCCTGTCACTTCTTTGTACGGCATGGTGTACCTCTGTGATAAATAACGCATGGACGCAGCTAATTCTCCATCCGGTCCACCGAACTGACTGATGATTACCTGGGCCATCTTCGGATTGGTCTGGGTAATTTTTACGGGATATTGTAAACGTTTTTCATAATTCCACATAAACTAACACCCTCCTTCCTGCCACGGCCATGGCTCATTGATCCAGTTCCATCTGTCTGAGCAGGAAGGAACAGCGGTATCTACTGTGAGTGGTCCATAATATTTTGCATATTCTTTCAACAACTGGTTCCTTTTTTTATTATATTCATAAAAAAAGTCCAGCGCTTCCTGATCACGAGGATGAGTGTCCAGATAAAGCTTCACATCATCTACCGCAAAGCTCGCATGACCAATCTGCATCAGGAGATCTTTTCTGCAAGGTTTGGAATTTGGCATTTCATTCATGCGTTACATCCTCCTTTCCCCTTAAACGGAAGATCAAGCTCTTCGAATATGGTTCCTCTGTGGAATCCTTTTCCGGCTTCGTATATGTGTCTCCAGCTCTGCCATGGCACATAAGCCATTGCGATCGGCATTCCATCTAACGCATCGTCCCGGTCGCTACATCCAGATCGTTCTCGGTAAACAGGTACTGCCATCGATGGATTTCTTCCATCATTGTTCGCCATACATGAATTACTATTACAGCTATTGTTATTATTGCCACACCCACAATTTGCACGTCTCATATATGGATTATTATTTCTGCAATTTTGCATTGTTTTGGCTCCCCTTTCTTATATCTGCAATATTATTGTATGGTAATTTTTTAAAAAGGGTTCTGACTTTTGCATCCGGTATAATCTGATGCCCATTTCCGTTTCAAACAGGTCGTAACATCAATAATGCCGCCAGACCATTTCTGATCTGACGGCATCTTTCTTTAGTATTTTATGATGTAACCGGATTGCTCCATTGCTATGCAATTCCCGCAATCCTCGAACACCTCATACTCCCATAAAACGGCGTGTTCACATCATTTTATGAATTTTTACCAAGTGTAACCTTGATATCTTTCTCTGTATATTCACCATTCTTATCCGGGATCTGTACGGTAAGCGTTACCTCTTCTCCGGCTTTATAATACTGAAGTTGTTCCTGAAGAGAGCTCATACCACTGATGGAACTTCCCTCAAAACCAGTAATGATCGATCCTTTTGTAAGACCGGCTTTCTCAGCTCCGCCACCACTCATAACTTCTTTGACATAAACACCGGTCGGCATATTGTACATCTGTGCACCTTCTTCAGATACATCGTATCCCTTGATTCCAAGATATCCTCTTTCTTCATCTGAAACCTTGCTTCTTGTCTCTTTATTCATCAGATTCTGGATAACATCACTTGCATCAGAAATCGGAATCGCAAATCCCATACCCTCTACTGCCGAGCTGTTGATCTTTGCAGAGTTGATACCGATTACCTCACCATTTGCATTCAGAAGAGCTCCACCACTGTTACCAGGGTTGATCGCTGCATCTGTCTGGATGTATTCTCCGTCAAATCCATCAATTGTACGTCCGGTTGCACTGACAATACCAGTTGTAACAGACTGTCCATAACCAAGTGCATTACCGATTGCAACTGCAGGTTCTCCAACCTTCAGGGAATCTGAATCTCCAAGTGTTGCAACCTTAATCGCATTCATTGTATCGTCTGAAATCTTATCAAGCGGAACAGCTACAACTGCAAGATCCCTTGCGGAGTCTGTACCTTTAATCTGTGCTTCCACGCTGTTACCATCATTAAATGTAACAGTAAGTGTATCACTTCCTTCTACAACATGGTTATTGGTAACAACCAGGAGTTCTGAATCATTCTGGCTGATGATGATACCGGATCCGGCACTTTCACTTTCCTGCTGGCTGGTTCCTCCGAAGAAATTCTGTACTTCCTGTACGCTCATATTGGTAATAGAAACGATTGACGGAAGTGTATTCTCAACAATATCTGATACATCAGAAGTTACTGTACTGGTAGATGTCGTAAGCTTTGCGTTCGATACAGTCTTTGTTGTGCCTACGGTACTCTTTGTATTCTTTCCAAGCAGCTTACCAGTCAGATAACTGGTTCCCTGCATCGTCACACCGCCAACTGCCCCGAATAATACGGCTGCTCCTACAACAAGTGCTACTTTTTTCATGTAACCTTTTTTCGGCTTTGAAGTCTTCGGATCCTTCTGCGGTCCTGCTCCGAATCCCTGCTGATTGTCTGCTCCTCTATTTTCATCTGAATCTGGTCTGTAATAATTGTACTGATTGTCCATCATTCAAGACTCCTTTCTTTTCCTTTTCTATAGTTAAGAGTTTAGCCTATAATTGTGATGAAAGTGTGATAAAATATGAAAAAAAAGATGAACGGCACATTTTTATGTCGTTCATCTCGTTTATTCAACAGGAAATTCCGCTGGAACTTCCTGCATCACTTTATTCAACCGTTACAGATTTCGCCAGATTACGCGGCTTATCTACATCCAGTCCCTTTGCAACGGATACATAATATCCCATCAGCTGCAACGGGATCACTGCAAGCGATGCCTCAAAATGCTCATCTGTCTTCGGAATGTAAACCACAAAATCAGCAGTATCCTCAATGCTGTAATTGCCATAAGTTGTAAGTCCCATCAGATATGCACCACGGCTCTTGCACTCTACCATGTTGCTGATCGTCTTTTCATATAATTCCGGCTGTGTCAGCACACCGATCACAAGCGTTCCATCCTCTATCAGAGAAATGGTTCCGTGCTTGAGTTCTCCCGCTGCATATGCCTCTGAATGAACGTAACTGATCTCTTTCATCTTCAGGCTGCCTTCCATACAGATTGCATAATCAATTCCACGTCCGACAAAAAATGCGTCCTTTGCGTTTGCCTGCTTTGCTGCAAACCACTGGATTCTTTCTTTATCTTCAATAATCTTTTCAATCTTCTCCGGGATTGCCTGTAATTCGGCAATATAATTTTCATACTGCTCTTCAGTGATTGTATTTTTTACTTTGGCAAACTGAATTGCAAGGATATAAGAAGCCATCAGCTGTGTACTGTACGCTTTCGTTGTTGCCACAGAGATCTCCGGTCCTGCAAGAGTATAGAATACCTTATCCGCTTCTCTTGCAATAGAAGATCCGACTACATTGACAATTCCAAGTGTACGGATTCCCTGTGCTTTTGTCTCACGGAGCGCTGCAAGACTGTCTGCGGTCTCTCCTGACTGGCTGATAATGATCACCAGACCATTTGGATCCAGAATTGGCTTACGGTAACGGAATTCAGAAGCCAGCTCCACACGAACAGGAATCTTCACCAGATCCTCGATCACATACTGTGCCACCATACCTACATGGTAAGCAGAACCACATGCTACAATGTAAATCTGGCTTGTTCTCCGGATATCCTCTTCCGCTAATCCGATATCTGTCAGATCAATCTTTCCGTCTTTTAATACAGAATTCAGAGTATCCTTAACCGCTCTTGGCTGCTCATGGATCTCTTTCATCATAAAATGCTCATAACCGGCTTTTTCAGCTGCTTCCGCATCCCATTCGATGGTCTTCATCTCCTTCTGGATTTCTTCACCATCCAGATTGTAGAAGGTAATTTCCTCTTCGCTGACCTTTGCCATCTCCAGGTTGCCAATATAGTATACATTTCTTGTATATTTCAAAATAGCCGGCACATCTGATGCAATAAAACTCTCTCCATCTCCTACGCCAAGAATCATCGGACTGTCTTTTCTTGCCACATAAATTTCTTCCGGATAATCCTTGAACATCACAGCAAGCGCATAAGATCCACGAATACGGACCAGAGAATGGTTGATCGCATCTACCGGTGTTCCTTCATACTTTTTATAATAATAATCGATCAGCTTAACAGCAACCTCTGTATCCGTCTCAGAGTAGAATGTATATCCTTTGCGGAGCAGCTTGTTCTTTAACTCCTGATAGTTTTCAATAATACCGTTGTGTACAGCAACTACATTGCCATCGTCACTCATATGCGGATGCGCATTGTTCTCTGACGGTTCCCCGTGTGTTGCCCATCTGGTGTGACCGATTCCACAGGTTCCCGGAACGGCTGCACCACCATTGGTCTTCTCAAACAGTACTTTCAAACGGCCTTTCGCCTTGATAACTTCTGTCTCTTCTGTTCCATTACGGACAGCAAGTCCTGCTGAATCATATCCACGATACTCCAGCTTTGACAGTCCATCCAGTAAGATCGGAGCCGCCTGCTGCGATCCAACATATCCTACGATTCCACACATTTATCTATATCCTCCAGTCTTTTTTGCGAAAATAAATTTTACTCTTTTCGTTACATTGTAGCAAATATGGGACTTTTTGTAAAGAATAAGCGGGAATAACAATCGTCATCCCCGCCTTTCTCCTTAATCCTAATCCAGATCAATAAAATCCATTTCGAAAGTATCACCTTTTTTACGCTTTTCTTTCTTGATATTATAATCATCGAACGAATCAAAGTCGTCATCATCAAAATAATCATCAAACTCATCAACGCTGCGAGTATCATCACTTATTCCTTCGTCATCATAATCATCGTCAAAGTCATCATCATAATAATCATCATCGTCGAAATCATCATCGAAGTCGTCATAATCATCTTCGAAATCATCATCCTGTCTCTTTTTGAACTGTGATTTCTTTTCTGCCTTAACAGGCTGGATCGGTTTTACCGGATTACGTTGCGGCTCATCGTCCAGTTCATATTCATCATACAGATCATCCAACTCTCTGTTGCGGTTATGTAACTTCACAACGGAAACAAGAAGGAAGATTACCAGAAGAATAACGATAACTGCTGCCGCTGCTACAAACCAGATCAGATGATCGGAAATCTTTTCTAAAATTGCGTCAAATTTGCTTGCACTCTTCTTATCCGGTGTAGTCGCAGACTTCGGAGTCTCCATTCTCTGATAAGTATGCTCTACAGAGTCATATAAATAGAGGGATTCTTCACCGTCATTATTTACTGCATATAATACATAGAAACCATCGCGGTCCGGTTCATCCCAGATTTCAAAAGTCTTGCCGTTGATCTCCAGATTTCCTTTTGAATACTTTGATGGCATAGACACTTTACTGCCTGCATCAAAAATTACGATAGAATAAGTATCTGAAATCACAACCTGTTCTGCCGGTGAGAAGCTGCTGTCAGATGAATCATACATCCAGAAATCGCCTTTTCCATCACCGTCTACCAGGTAAGCCATCTGAAGTCCTGTCTTTTCCTGCACAGCACCTTTATACGTCGAATCATTATAAGTAATCTCTCCTGCTATAAATCCAGCTGGAATCATGCTGTCTGAGAAATCACCGGATAAGGTATACTCCTGACCATCAATCGTAACACTTGTTCCACTCGCAACATCCTTGATCTTGCTCGGATCTCCTGCTCCGATCGTAACATCCGCATATCCTTCTTCACATGCCACACTTGATCCAGCGCTGTCTGTAACCGTCGCATCTCCCTGTTCAAGTCTTGTACTTCCTTCCTGGAGAGCCTGGAATTTCATTGTAAACTCAATCCGGTCACTACTTCCGTCACCTGAACCTTTAAATGTCAGATTACCATCCGTGTCTGCATTCACTCCGTCTCCCTCTTCAAATCGCATATAAGAAGGATCGTAAGTCATATGAATCGTCGCGTCTCCGATTACATCTCCGCTGACAACTGCTGTACCTGTGATCGTAAATTCATCCCCGACACTTGTCTCAAGATCAGAAAAGAATATCACACCATTTGCAGCTAGCGCCATCACAGAAAAACATGGTACGATCAGACATACAGACAAAAGAATTGTCGCTATTTTTTTCGTAAACTTCATCTTCATGTACTTTCCTCTTTCTAACCATATTAATTGTAAGTATAAATACTCTTAGATTCTATCTTACACTTTTTATGGGGAAATGTCTACTTGTTTGTAGAAATTCCCATTGTATCAATTTACGGACAACTCCGTTCTGCTTTATTTATCCGAAGAAAAACCCCGGCATAAACCGGAGTTCTTCTCTAATTTGCATTTTCAGTTGTTCCGCCTGCTTCGCTTTCTGCGCCTCCACCAGGATCCGGGGTTGGTGTTGGATCCGGTGTCGGATCTGGCGCTGGATCCGGTTCCGGCGTTGGAACTGGAGTCGGTTCCGGCGTTGGAGCTGGAGTTGGTTCCGGCGTTGGTGTTGGTTCTACATAAGTATTATCATCATATCCTCCATTCCATGAATTGTCCCAGGAATTTCCTCCGTCATACCAGTAATCATTCGATCCGTCATTATAATTATACTGATAATTATCCTGCGTATACCCCTGCCATGCATCCGGCGTTTCAATACCACTTGTATCTACACCTGCATCTGGCTGATTCATTGGCTGGTCCTGATTATCGGTATTTTCCTCCTGCTGGTTTTCAGCCTCTTCAGCTCTTTTCTTTTTCAAAATGTTAATATCTACATCGTTAATCAGCATATCGTAGAATGTAGATTTCTTTTTCAGTTCCTTATCTAATTTTTCTCTTCCGCATTGTTCTGTAAGAGTCTCCACACCTGAAAATAAATTCACACCAAGACCAAGTTTCTCTCCTGTAATCTCTGCTCCCAATGCTGCAAGTGTCGTTGGAAACATATCCATTGTAGAAAATTCTCGATTATGTGTTTTTTCAAAAGAAGTATCAAGATTTTCTGGTAAATTTATAAATGCATTATATACACTTCTCTCATAATCGTTACTCACATCATTACAAAAATCAGAATCCATTGTTAAATGATCCCCACTTATTATAATTGTTGTGTTCTCATAAAACGGCTGTTTCTGAATCCATTTAACAAATGCATCAACCTGTCTGCTTGAACATGCCATTACATTTGCGTATCGATTATCTCCAAATTCATTTTGGCACTGCTCACATACATATCCGTCTTCAAAATGTGTATCTACCGTCAACATCGTAAAATTAAATGGCTCATCCTTTATTCCTATTTCGCTTAACTTTTCTTTTGCATTTTCAAATAACTTTTGGTCTTCATACCCCCACCATACCCAATAACCTTCTGGGATTTTTCCTTCTTCTACCGCCGTAGTATAATCAAATATTTCTGTTTTACCATGGCTCTCAAAGTATGTTCTTCTTCCTCCAAAAGTAGCATCTGATCCAATCATAAAATATTGATTATATCCTTCTTCTGATAAAATATCTTCTAAATTTTTTGCTTTTGAAGAAAAGGATGTCTGCTGCGCTAACGTATCATTAATATCTTCATTCACATTTCTAATATCTTCTGTATTTTTTATTGGAATTCCAGATGTCTGGGCGAAAATTCCTCCCATCGTCCATGTGCATCCATACGCAGGATATCCACCACCCAATTTATCTGAATTGGAAAAATTAGTATTTTCTTCTGCAAGAGTCGTCAATTCCGGAATACAGTTGAAATCCATTCCACCGCCATCTTCTTTTGACGCATAAGTGGATTCCATCGACTCCAGATAAATATAAATCAGATTTCTTTTTTGTTCTGGAAATGTAATCTTCGTTGTACGTGGATCCACATAATTCTGTTCAATAAAATGCGATTCTTTCTTCTGACTCGCAAGATATTCTTTTACATCCAGTTCATCATATACTTTACAAGCTGCTTCACCTGCACTTCCACAGGCAATCACAGCTACAAGAAATAACGCAATCATACATTTTCCATGCTTATTCCTTAATCCTATAATCAGGAAAATAGATAAAAATAATACTAATACTGCCAATGGTACGCATGCATTGATCCCATCAAGTACTACGTCTGAGTTTGTCCCATCAAGCGGTACTTTCAGATGAAAAATAATTTCATCGATAGACAACAGCCCCCACGTGTCTAATACCCAGTTTCCCAGATTATAAAGAATAAATCCAAGAATCGATATTATGATCATTAGAATACAATAGAATCCATATCCGATACTCTTTATCTTTGGTTTTTTCATTTTCCTTTCATTTCCTTTACTTAGTATTTGCAAACATACATAATATAGTAAAGCATAAATATAAAAAAATTGCAATATTCACAAGCAATACAAATTCTAAAAAATGTTTTATTCTGTCATTGCTTAATAACTTACACTTAGTTTTTAAAGCCAAAAAATTTTCTAACCAAAGTAATCTTTGATAAAACAAATGCACCCCCTAAATCTAAAAGCACTTTACCGGCAATAATCAAAATCAACTGAATATTTGCTGACATTCCATTCACAACATATTTTTCTGTTATCTGCCACCACGGAAGAAGATCAAGTTCTACAATATGCACACACAATATCAACAAACTATATCTTCCAAGATATGCCAAACTTCCACCAATATATTTCGTCCTACACTCAATAATTTGGAGATTAAAATAACAATCACACATGCACATATACAGCCAAAAATATCTATTATCCCTCGTCCAATATCACAATGCACTAACCAGAACAATTGGAAATTTTTTATAAATGAAATCCAAGTAAGTAGTGCAAAAAGAACTGAAAAGATTTTCACTTCCTTTGGCAACTCACTAATTTTAGTCTTTGCGCCCCTCCAGAGATATCCCATATAAATGAACATTGTAGCACATGCTCCTGCCTGTATGCTAAAAGGAAACCAAAATATTCTTCTTGAAAAATATCCTACTGCAAACAAACCCACTATAAATAACAATCTAATATATTTATCAAACTTGAACGATATTCTCAAGAAAATACTCCCCCAGAAAGTTGCCCACAAAAACCATATTGCACCAATTCCCGGTATCCAGAATGGCTCTGTATATGTATCACCTGCCCCATATAAAGCTGCATAACACCAGTTTTGAAATTCATCAAAAGCATTTTCCACCATACGCCCTTTAACGTTCCAATAATGATTATGACTATGCTGGTTATTATATATGGAACAAGCAATGTTTTTGCCTTATTTTTTATAAAACCATTCAAATCGCGCTTCTTATTCGTAAAATATCCTGTAATAAAGAAAAAAATAGGAACATGAAATGTAAACACAATTCGATTAATACTGGCATTTCCTAAATGGCCTAATATAATACAGATCATTGCTATCCCTTTAGCTATATCTATATATTGCAGTCTGGTACTTTTTGTTTTCATAACATTTATCCCCACTCAATTTCCACATTTTCTCTGTCTTTTTCCGATATCCTTCACATCAAAATTCGCAAACGGAAGCATCAAAAACACATCATAATACGCTTCAAACATATGATGCTCCATTACTGAATGAATGCAGACAATTGCCATAGCCATTAACATATATGGAAGATTTAAGTTTTTGATCATTATAATTGAAATAATCAGCATAACCAGTATAAATACCACCAGTCCTAACCTCATCAAAATATTCACATAAGAACTATCAATAAAGAAATAGTCTGCTACCACTTCTGTTGATCCTCCATTTCCACGCATTGGAATGTCCTGTCCCCATATCTGAACATCATACCTGTCAAAAACTTCTTTTCCTAAAGAAAGTCTCGTTGAAAAAAGAGTATTTAATTTTGCCATCCATTCTATATCTGGTCGATAAAATCTTGATACTAAGATCATAAATCCAGCTAAACCATATGGTGCCACCAGACATAAAATTTTTAGTAATAGTGATGGTATATATCCCTTTCCTTTCTTTGCAGCTAATTTGTTTCTAATTTTCAAATAAACAACACATATAATCAAAATTATCATTACAATTTCACTATTCCGTACATCACAATATTTTTCAAACAGAACCACACTGATTATCATCATTCCAATTTCTATCCATGTGCATCTTGCCTGTCGGAGTACAATCCATGCTGTTATCATAAAAACAATGCCCGCCGCAAAATCTGTAGGATAAATAAACCCAAATGACATCCGCACCTGATCTCCCCTATGGTAAACCAAATTCGTGATAACTCCTGTATATCCTGCAATCAATAATCCCGTTTCAAGCAATCATCAGCTCCAGAATATCTCCTTGCAATTACAAATGATCCAATAATCAGAAATACAAATAATATTTTCTTTATATCCACTGGTCTCATCACCATATACCGGAACAATACTACCAGTCCAATCCCTATCTGAACACAGAAATAAAAAAAGGTGGCCACGGAATATGTGCCATCGTTGTCCAGCTGTAAGTCAAAACCAGCCATACGGCATAAATTCCAAGAAAAAATATTTCTGATAAATTACATTTGAATTCATAAGATGAATTTATCCATTTCCCCTCTACCTTATTGTTAATTTACTTTATCCAATTCATTTTATTTCCTCTCTTTACAGACAGTTTAAATCAGGATATGCTTTGCAACATATCCTGATTTATCCAAACCTTTTATAATTCCTCAGCCACCATCTCCAGTGCCGCCTCAATTACCTTATCCATATCATAATACTTATAATTTCCAAGACGTCCACCAAAGATCACATTCTTTTCCTGCTCTGCAAGCTTTCTATATTCTTCAAACAGCCTATTGTTCTGTTCGTTATTTACCGGATAATACGGTTCCATTCCTACTTTCCATTCGGAAGAATACTCTTTGGAGATAACAGTTTTTTCCTGTTTTCCAAATTCAAAATGCTTGTGTTCGATAATACGTGTATAAGGAACTTCTCTTTCTGTATAGTTCACAACTGCATTTCCCTGATAGTTATCTGTATCAAGTACTTCTGTCTCAAATCTTACCGAACGATATTCCAGTGCTCCAAGCTTGTATCCGAAATATTCATCAATCATTCCGGTAAACAGTGTCTTCTCTGCGATATCCGGATTTTCTTTGATAAATTCAAAGTAATCGGTATCTGTCTTTACTTCGATTCCGTCCAGCATCTTTTCAATGATCTTTGTATATCCTCCGATCGGAATTCCCTGATATCTGTCATTGAAATAGTTGTTGTCAAATGTAAATCTTACCGGTAAACGTTTGATGATGAATGCCGGAAGGTCTTTGCAGGCACGTCCCCACTGTTTTTCGGTATAACCTTTTACCAATTTCTCAAATACATCTTTTCCTACAAGAGATAATCCCTGTTCTTCCAGGTTCTTCGGCTCTGTGATTCCAGTCTCTGCAACCTGTTTTGCGATCATATCTTTTGCTTCCTGCGGTGTCTTGATATTCCACATTTTGCTGAATGTATTCATGTTGAACGGCAGATTGTAAAGCTCATCCTTGTAAATTGCTACCGGTGAGTTAATGTAATTATTGAACTCTGCGAACTGATTGATGTAATCCCAAACCTTTTTGTTGGATGTGTGAAAAATATGTGCTCCGTATTTATGAACATTGATCCCTTCAATATTTTCACAGTAAATATTTCCACCAATATGCGGACGTTTGTCAATTACCAGGCAGGTTTTTCCTTTTTTCTTTGCTTCATAGGCAAAGACTGCTCCGTATAATCCTGATCCAACTACTAAATAATCGTACTTCATAACACTAATTCCTCTCTTTATTTCTTTGTGAATTTATCTTTTATCATCTTTGTCATTCCCACAACACTTCCCACTCCATAACTCAAATGGAGTAAAAAGAAGATTCCCGGAAGTAAAAGCTGACAGATATGTTTAGCTTCATTTTTGACCGCAAGCACTGCCATACCGATTGCACCACACCAGTATGTGATCCACATGGTGATTGCAAGAAATGGCTTTTTCACCGCTGCCAGAATCGTTGTTACGATAATCGCAAGTACAAATGCAAATGGCACAAAATGATAAATGCTAAGGCATCCCGGACACACGCCTAAGGTTCTCGCTACCCATTCTCCATTTCCATATTTCTGTTTCATCATTCCCGGAACGGAACTTCTCACATACTGCCAGGAATGGATCTGTGGATCATAACACAGACGGTATCCCGCCTTGCGAATGCGGTAATGCATTTCATTATCTTCTGTCCTTCCAAGATTCTCATTGAAAAGACCTACTTTTTCAAATACTTCCCTGCGATAAGCAGCATGAAACATGGACTTGACGTATTTCTTTTCATTTTTCCTGCGAAAACCGGCAATCCCACTTCCAAACATTGAACTTTCTGCACTTAAAAGAAGTCGCTGCCACGGTGTGTCCTTTTCCGGAAGATTTGGTCTTGGTCCTCCGGTAACATCTTCTCCGCTTTCCATGCATTCCACATTTTTCGATACAAAATCTGTCGGAATACGACCATGGGCATCCAACCGGATAATGATATCTCCCGTTGAGGTCCGGATTGCCTGATTCCAGCCGGATGCCTGGTTATCTCCCGGATTCTCCGTAACAGTGCAGTTATAAAACTGAGAATTTTTTTCTGCAAAGTTTTCCATGATTCCTCTGGTTCCATCTTTTGAACCACTGTCTACCATCACAACTTCGATCTGTCCGGCCGGGAAATCCTGCTTTGTAATATCATCCAGCAGATGTGGAAGATATCCTTCTTCATTTCGCGCAATCGTACAAATTGATACTAACATATGCTTCTCCTATAAATTTGCCCTATCGCAACACCGCAAAAACTGTCATGAACATTGTCATAAAATCTCTCCAAAGACTGTATTTGCGCAGGTCTTCCAGATTATAGCTCATCTTTTCCGGAAGCACTTCATGAATATATGCGTGATCGACATCTTCTACATGTTCCAGCATCTCGCCTTCATCTTTATAGCAGACACTCGCTCTTGAAGTAATTCCTGCCGGAAGTAGAAGCGTAGCATACATTTCCTTCGTATAACCCTTCACATATTTCACAACTTCCGGTCTGGTTCCGACGAAACTCATCTCTCCGCGAAGTACATTGATAAGCTGCGGAAATTCATCAATCCTGCATCCCCTGATCACTTTTCCAACACGGGTCAGTCTTGCATCCTGACTGATCGTGATCTGAGTTCCCATCTTGTCTGCATTCTGTACCATAGTACGAAATTTTAAAATGTAAAATTTCTTTCCGTACTGTGTTACACGAACCTGTCTGTAAATTACCGGTCCCGGTGAATCCAGCTTGATTGCAATACTTATAACTAACATGATCGGTGATAAAATGACAAGCAAAATCATCGAAAGCAGAATGTCAAAATAACGTTTTAATTTTAATTCTTTTTCATGTCTGATCAGGATATCATAATATTTTTTTACTTCGTCCGTTCTCATAAACTTCGGAAGTTCTTCCCATTTTCTCATACAGCATTCCTATCCGATGCATTCCTTTAATACATCTGTCACGTATTTTACCTCTTCATCGGTAAGTTTCGTATGAAGCGGTAATGTAATTGCATTTTCAAATAAAGCATAAGCATTTGGATAATCTTTAATATCAAATCCCATATTTTTGTATGCAGATAACAACGGTAACGGTTTGTAATGCACATTCGTTGCTACGCCATGCTCTGCCATTTTCGTAATGATCTCATTACACTCTTCCCGCATTTTTCCCTGAACACGGATCAGATACAAATGTCCGCTGGACTTATGATCTGTATCAAAATGATTCAGTACACTCACAGGAAGACTTTCCAGTGCTTTATCATACATTCCTATGATTTCCCGACGACGTGCCAATAATGCATCATAGCGCTTTAACTGTACCAATCCAATAGAAGCCATGATATCGGTCATATTGCATTTGAAATAAGGTGCCACAACATCATACTCCCATGCGCCAAGCTGCGTCTTAGCAAGCGCATCCTTGGACTGGCCATGCAGTGAAAAGAGCATATATTTTTTATAAATGTCATCATCATCCACACCTTCAATCGGGCGCCATGTGACTGCTCCTCCTTCCGCTGTGGTAAGATTCTTTACTGCATGGAAGGAAAAGCTTGTGAAATCTGCAGCCTGTCCACATTTCTTTCCTTTTCGCTCTGCGCCAAATGCATGTGCAGCATCTGCCACCACAATCACTCTGCCAAACTTCTCCTGAAGTTCATTTGCCGGATGGAAAAGTGATTTCTTTGCTTCTACAATTTCAAATATCTTATCATAGTCACACATAATTCCGGCAAGATCTACCGGAATTATGACTTTCGTCTTTTCATTGATAGCGTCTGCCAGTTTTTCATAATCCATCTCATAGGAATCTTTCGCCACATCAATCAAAACCAGTTTTGCGCCCACATGTGAGACAACACTTGCTGAGGCACTATAGGTATAGGCTGTCGTGATCACTTCATCTCCAGGTCCGATTCCCAGAAGACGCAAAGTCATCTCCAGACAGGCTGTGGCTGAATTCAGGCAAACAACCCGGTTAGTTCCCATATACTCGGCCAGCTTCTTTTCAAAGAGCTTCGTCTTTGGTCCGGTGGTGATCCAGCCACTTCTTAAAGTATCCACAACTTCTGCTATCTCCTCCTCTGTGATATCCGGAGGAGAGAAAGCGATATGCATGTTTTTCATAAAAAAACTTCTTTCTTCATAAATTTTAGATCTTTATTGATACTTTTCTAATTCTAAATACTCTTTCCAGAACTTATAAGATGTCAAATATTTTCTTCTGTTATAATAAGCTTTATCTACTTCTTTGTGAATTTTTTTATAACGCTTCACTGTTTCAAGATAGTATTTCATGACCTGTCTGAATTTTTTCTTATCCAGATATCTGATTTCTGCAGTATATGCATTTGGATTAATCGCAATGACACTATCTACAAGGCATTGTCTCTGTGGATTATAGAACCAGTCATGAGCAACCGCCGCCGGCCCTTTCCGTAACCATTTTTTTGGCCATAAAAACTGTCCATTAAAAGTCAGACGATAAAAAATGGTATCCTTCAGACTTCTGTGATCTGTTTGATAAATAGAATCAATATCCACCCCATATTCATCAAATTCTGCAAGATCTGCCATATTTGCATTTTTTGCGGACATTGTTTTTAATCGTTCCTGACATTTTTCCGCTTCAATAAAAGCAGGTCCTTTTAAATAATCTCTGATTGCATCAACAATGATTTCTGCAGCATCATAATTAAAGCGCAGTATTTCCGTTAAAAACATACCATTAAAACGTTTCCAGATACGTTCTCTTCTGTTTCTGGACGGATTACATGCCTCTTCAATCAAAAAGTTACGGAATACTTGATAATATTCCATGAAATAATTGAACTTTAAAGTAAAGCCCATATGCCATACGCAAATACCGTTCATGGTAATAAATTTAGCATTATTACGGAAACTGAATTCCGTATCATCAACACGGATAAACAATGGTAATGCAAATCCGTTTTTCTCGATCATTGTTACCGGTACACAACAATACCACCAGCCAGCATAGGAATCAGCCTTTTTCGTTTTTGCTTCCTCTTTTTGAAGCATTTCAGCCATCTCTACAATTTTTCCATGACCTTTTGAAGAATTCTGTCCTCCATCTACTCCTAAAAATCCCACATCTTCATGGAAAACATCCATCTCTTCATAACAAAGCATGGCACCACTGATAATATAATCTTTATATTTTGCTTTTGCCAGTAACAATAATAAATATGTTCTTTTTATACTTTCTGATAAAACAACAACATCATCATCCATCAATAATACATGAGTCGCCTTTGGTTTCTGGCGAATAGATTCGATCATTCCTCGTGTAAATCCACCTGAACCGCCTACATTTTTATTTCTGTGATAATAAATATGCGGACCTTCAAATTCTTCCGCCGACAATACTCGACCCTCATCATTATCAACGATGTGAAGATAAACATTTTTTCCAATGATATCATCCTGAGTTAAAATTTCATCCTTGATCATTTTAACATTTTTACGAATAAAGTCTTCTTTTTTAAATGTTGTCGTTGCGATTGAAAGTCTCACTTCATTGAAATCACTTTCATTTACCTCAGCGTAATAACCGCCACCATATACACAGCACTCTGAATACATACGCAGTTCAAATGCAACCAATGTGTCCTTATTTGATGGAATATCAACAATAATTTCTGCTTTTTGATCACAATGGTATTCTTTCTTTAACAAAACGTTTCTTTTTGCCGAATTTTCAATTCTATGATATCCGGACAGAACCAGTTCAAAGTCACCTTTAATTACAAGCTTTAACATCGTTCTGCCGATTTTTGTATGTTTTTTCCATTTTTTCATAGAAAAGGCATTTAAATATGCCCCAAAATCACATGTACTATATTTTGAAAATACAAAACATTTTTCTTCAGCATCACGGATTCCTAATCCACCCTTATAAAAAAGATCGGCATTATCTGTATATTCTTCTTTATCTGGAAATAGAATACTTTGTAATTTTAACTCCATTGTTTACATCTCCTTATTTTGTACTTCTTTTAACTCTAAATAACTGCTCCAAAAATCCTTGCTTTCAAGTTTCGAATGATTTTTTCTATATTCTTCACAAACCTTGTCATAATGCAAATCTATTAATCGAAATACTTTCAACATTTTTATATATGCTTTTAGTAGTTCTATCCTGCTCCGCTTCACACAAATTGCATTTCCTGCTGCATCAGCATACACAACCTCATTGCAGCGGAACAAGTCATAAATATTCGGATTTGGTCTGGCTACTTTTGTCGCTCTGTTTTTATATGCAGGCAGGAAATGACCATTCATTGACAACATGATCAATATTCGTTTTAATTTACACGGTGGTTCAGCCTCCGGTCTACCACATGGATCCATATCTTCCGACTTGATTCCATTATGTCCTATAAATTCTTCTGCCGACATAGACTGATAATTATATTTTTTTAATCCATCATGCACACCTAAGGTATCCGAATTATAAAACCACTTAAAACCTCTTAAAAAATCAACCGCACCTTTCAAATTCAGATCCACATATTTATATCTGTATTTTCCGATATTACTGCTGACCTGCACGAAAAGCATCTTTTTAAAATCCTTTGCAGCAAACTGCGGATTATGGATTGCATTCGTAATTGCCAGATTTCTGACATCATAATACTCCAGGAAACCAGGTAATTTATTTTCAAAAGCTTCATGCCAGATCGTTATTCCATTTAAGAAAATAAACTGCCCCTTTGCCCTCAATCCATATTCTATATCATCTCTATGGATAAAAAACGGCAAAGGATAATGCATTTCCTTAATAAACGGAACCGGAATACACGAATACCACCAGCCTGTATACTCTGCTTTTTGAATCTGCTCATTTATCACAACATTTTTTAATTGTGTCATGTCAAAATTATGGTTATTCGCAACAATATCACCATCATTCCAGCAGGCACCACATTCATACTGCAGAGTTGGCAAATCTTCTCTTAATAATGAGCCTCCGATTACTGCCATTCTATATTTCTCTTTAAGCAGGGTCAATAATGTATAAGTTCGTTCTATCGCTTCAGGAGAAATCACTGCATCGTCATCCATCAATAAAACATGTGTAATACTATCATCTCGCATATGTTCGAACATAGTTCTGGTAAATCCACCCACTCCACCAAGGTTTTTATTCTTAACAATGCGAATATGTTCATCCTCGATTTTTTCTCTTACTAATGTACCGCCATTATCGGATATGCATACCGACAAATGTCCATAAGATAAGGCATTCTCATTGTTAAGCAAATTTTCTTTTAATACTTTCATATTTCGCTCAACATACTTCTCACGTTTGAAAGTACAAATGCCTATTCCTATCTTAACTTCCTTCTTTTCCCTCTCTTCATCAGTCATATAACTTGCTGCATAGAGGGCTGTATCCTCCTCAGCGATTATGGATACACCTACTACTCCACTCTCCGGTAAAGCAAATATTGGAGTATTCACGGAATCTTCGCCTTTGCTTTCCATTGGAAATTGCATAATTATCTTCGAACATACTTTTTTATTCTTGCAGGATAAGGCATATATGACAACCTTTATTTTTCCTTTAAAATTAACAGACACACAAACCGATTGAATACCTGTATACTTTCTCCATTTTTCAGCAGAAAAAATATTCATATATGTCAAGAAATCTGCTTCACCACCTGCATTAAGCAATATTCCACTCTCTGACTTAATTCCGTTTTTTAATTTATAGTATAATTCTGGTTCCTCAACAGACTGTTGATTCCATACAATTTTTTGTAATATCATGCTTTTCACCACTTACTGATTCATATGCATATATTCAGTTGTTACTTCTTCTACCAGACCACTCATTCGAACATTTCCTTTGTCAATCCAAATAGCATGATCACATAACTGTCTGACAGAATTTATATCATGAGAAACATATAACAGAGTTGTTCCTCCACTCAACATCTGCCCCATTCTCTCATAACATTTCTGCTGGAACTGGTAATCACCAACGGATAAGATTTCATCAACCACGAGAATATCCGGTCTCACCATGGTAGCTATTGCAAATCCAAGTCTTGCCTGCATACCAGAGGAAAAATTCTTAATCGGAACATCCAAGAAATCCTGCAATTCTGCGAATTCAATAATTTCATCAAAATGCTCTTCCATAAATTTTCTTGAATGTCCAAGTACAGTTCCATTCAAAAACACATTTTCTCTAGCCGTCATATTCATATCAAACCCGGCACCCAATTCAATCAACGGTGCAATGGTCCCTTTTGTAGTAACTGAACCTTTGTATGGTTTTAAAATTCCACAGCAGGCTTTTAAAAGCGTTGACTTTCCGGATCCGTTTGTTCCGATCAGTCCCCACGCCTCTCCTCTTTTTACTTTTAAATTGACATCTTTTAACGCAAGAAATTCCTGGAACATCAATTCGTGTTTGATCAGTTTGATCACATATTCTTTCAGGTTATCTACCTTTTCAGATGCCATGTTGAACCGAATCGTCAGGTTATCAACATCAACAATATATTCTTCGTTCATTCGCCCTTCTCCTAGATATATAAAATGAAGTTATCCTGTGTTTTCTTAAATACACCAAGTCCAATTGACAGCATGATAAAAGCCATTACCCAGCAACCAATAAAGATTCTTGGAGTTGTAAAATGTCTGTATAAAACAAGATCTCTGAAGAACTGGATATAATAAAACATTGGATTACAGTATTCTACCAGCTTTCTGAGCCAGTCCGGAAGCAGCTCGATCGGGTAAAACATTGGGGTTACATACATCCATGCTACTGTGATGGCATTGTAGATATACTGAATATCTCGAAAGAAAACATTCGCAGCAGAAAGGAAAAAGCCCAATCCGCATACAAAGATATACAGCGGAATCACTACCAATGGAAAAAGCAGGATATATGGTGAAAACGGTGCTCTGGTGATCAGCATGACCAGAATCAATGCTCCCATTGAAAAAATAAGGTCGATCAGGGAACTTGTTACTTTTGATAAGGTAAAAATATATTTAGGTACATATATTTTCTTGATCAAAGCTCCATTATCCAACACAGAATACATAGACATATGGGTTGCATTATTCATAAAATCAAATAATGCCTGACCTGTCAGCAGGTAAACCGGAAAGTTTTCGATTCCGCGCTGGAACATTTGGGAAAATACCAGTGTCATTACAAGCATGATCAGCAGCGGATTCAAAATACTCCACACATATCCCAGAAAACTTCTTCTGTATTTTAATTTCACGTCTCTGACTACCAGTTCTCTTAATAAATCTTTATATCTAAAAAATGTATTTATCCTATCTCTTGTTACGCTCATTATTCTTCTCCAATTTAATATGAATCTCTTCGGCCTTTAAATGCAAGTACAGCTAACGGGAATGCAGCATATCTTGTTTTCCGTAAAAACAACACTGCCGGATTCTTTACTCTGTCATACACTTCTCTGTTCTTATGATAAAAATATGCATCTAATTTCATTGCTTCTTTTCGCATACCATTCTTCAGAGGAAAGCTGATATAAATTTTCATCTGACTGGTAAGGATTGTTGCTGTCAATTCCCTGATATACTCCAGATTTGCCTTTGGAGCCGTCTTCTCGACTTTTTTGCAGTACTGATTGAGCCGCATAAGAACCCGCAGATGATTCTTCAGATTCTTCTGCATCTTTTCAATGGACATACTTTGTCCTGGAAGTCCCAGACGATATTGGTAAACAGGGTCTTCCATAAAATATACTGTCTTCACGTAAGGAATCGGAAATGCAATAAACTCTACATCTACATAAAAAGTGTGTTCATCAATCTGTTCATTTGCTTTCCTGAAAAGCTCCGTCTTCACAGTCGTGGCATGCATATCTATGATGGTCTTACCAACAATCTCCTCAAACTGGTAGAGCTTGTTATACTCGATTTTTTCAAACGGATATTCCTGCCTCTTTTCCGGCAGCCGTGTCGTATGGTTGATCCAGGTATAATTCGATGCAACGATATCAGCATCAATTTCTTTTAAAAGTTTCACCAGTCGGATGAAGCTTCTGGTGTCTACCCAGTCATCTCCATCAACAACTTTAAAATATTTTCCTCTTGCCTCACGAGCTCCCGTGTTGATGGTGGAACCATGTCCGCCGTTTTCTTTATTGATCAACCGGAACGTATTTTCATACTTTGAAACATATCTTTCCGCAATTGTTGCAGTATCATCGCTGGAACCATCATTCACGATCAAAACTTCAATATCATCCATGACTTCAGAATTCACAAAGGATTCCAGACAGTCTTCCAGATATGCCTGCACATTGTAACTTGGGACAGTTACTGTTAATATTTTCTCGTCCATTGTTCTCCTAACCTGATTTAATACTATTTTTCTCAAAAAAAGTTGGTTTTACAGATATTTAGTTCTATCTGAATCACCAACTTTTATTCTGATTACTAAAATATTATACTACACTTTTCTTTAGATAGAAAGATTATATCAAATGCTCGCATCTTTGTCAAATCTGCCCACTTTATATACCACTGTGTTTTTCATCTACAATGGGTCCTTCATGACTGATCCTCCCTAAACTGACCAGTTCCTGAAAAGCCTCACTGTCTCTTTTTTTATCTTCCGGTCTGATATGATAAGTAGAAATCATATCTGCAACTTTTTCTTTAATATCCGGACTTTCTTCCATTGCTGCCTTTTCCAGCTCTCGCAGCTGGCTGAGGAAATGTACTTCATCGAACTCAAGAGGTTTGCCGATAAAAATCAGGTTGTTCGCTGTTTTCTGTAGTCCCTCTTCTTTTGTCAGCAATTCCTCATACAGCTTTTCCCCCGGTCTAAGACCGGTATACTTGATCTCCATATTCACACCAAGTGTATATCCGGAAAGTCGGATCAGATTCTTTGCCAGATCAGCAATCTTCACAGGCTCTCCCATATCCAGCACAAAGATTTCTCCGCCATGGGCATAAGCTCCCGCCTGAAGTACCAGTGAAACTGCTTCCGGTATCGTCATAAAATAACGGATAATATCCGGATGCGTAACTGTCACAGGACCTCCTGCCTCCATTTGTTTTTTAAACAGCGGAATAACGCTTCCATTACTTCCCAACACATTCCCGAATCGTACGATCACGTATTCTGTTCTGGAATATTTGCTGAAGGTCTGTACGATCATTTCACACATACGTTTCGATGCACCCATGATATTGGTAGGGTTTACTGCTTTATCCGTAGAGATCAGTACAAATTTCTTTACCCCGTACTTGTCCGCAGCTCTTGCTGTCTTATAAGTACCAAACACATTGTTTTTAATGGCTTCATTCGGACTGTCTTCCATAAGTGGCACGTGTTTATGGGCTGCCGCATGAAAAACAACATCCGGTCGATAATGCTCCATGACGCTTTCAATTCGACTTGTATTTCGAACAGAACCTATCAGTACTTCCAACTTCAGATTTGGATACTTACGAACCAGCTCCTGCTGAATGTCATAGGCATTGTTCTCATAGATATCAAAAATGATAAGAAGCTTTGGATTGTGGGAAGCGATCTGACGGCATAATTCACTTCCGATGGAGCCGCCGCCTCCCGTAACCAATACTCTTTTATTTCTCACATACTGCCCAACGCTTTCCATATCAATTTCAATAGTATCTCTTCCGAGAAGGTCTTCGATGGATACTTCCCGCAGGTTTGACACTCCTACATCGTCATTGATCAGCTGATACATTCCCGGTAATATCTTAAGTTTACAATCTGTAAGATTACAGATTCTTAAGATATCTCTGGTATTTTTTGTTCCTGCCGAAGGAATTGCAAGGATAATTTCTTCTGCATCATACTTCTTTGCTGCTTCCTGAATCTTATCTCTTCCTCCGACAATGCGGATTCCATGAATGTATTTTCCTTTTTTGGAAGGATTATCATCAATCACGCAGACAACCTTCTGATTCAGGTATTTACTGCTTTTTAATTCTTTGATGATCATATTTCCGGCTTCGCCGGCACCGATCACAATGGTGTTACGGCTATGCCTGGTTGATTTCTTCAATCCATTTTCCATGGTATGCAAAATGCGATAAGAAAATCGAGTGATGATCGTTGTGATACTTAACAAAATAAAATAGAAGAAATAATAACTTCTCGGAACCTGCAGATACAACAAACTGAAACCGAAAGCCTGAAAGACCGTTGACAGCATTGTTGCACCAAGAATGGCAAGCATCTCATTCATGCTGGCATAAGACCATACCCTGTTATACAGATTAAGTACTAAAAAAATGACTACTGTTGTGATAACATTGATGACCATATAGCTCTCGACACTGTACATATACTCTGCCGGTACCCAGATATTATCCAATTTAAAACGCAAAATAATTGCCAGATACGAATCCAGGATCACACTTAAGATATCTACAATAAACAGTGCGATCATCCGACTTCTGGAATTTTGCAATCCCCATGTTTTTTTCATAAGCGACCTCCATTTGTACAACATAATACTGTCACAAAATATTACCGTTCTCTAACCAATCTCCGCTTAGTTATATAACTCATATACATATGCCTTTTCATCCTGATACAATTCCTTTGAATTTTTAAGTCCGGTTAATTTCTGTATCTTTTCTAAGCATTTTTCAGGATCCATGGTTACCTTTTCACCGAGATCATCATATTTTTTATCAAGTATTCGATCCAAATATACAACTAATTTGGAATTTTCTATTGAAACGTCCGGTACTTTTATATCCAGATCTTTGTAATACATTTGATATAAACGTTGGTAATTCTGTAATTCTAACCCTTCGTTAATCATTATATAAGACGTTGTATAAACATACAAGCATGTTGTATCTGTATATTCTTTACTGATTGCAATATTATTTTCTCCTTCCGGATATAAATAACAAGGATCATTTACATAATACGTCAAGCCTCCTATCAGCATCATTGAAATAACCATTGCAATCTGAATCTTTGCTTTATTTTTTATCCATAACTTATAGATAAAATAAAGCAGGTAGCAAAACAGCAGAGACAGAAAAGGAAACAAATTCATGATATACCTGTTCACCTGCCATGGCGAGATTTTTGCTGAAATAACAAATACAAAAGCACAAGTAAGTATTATATCACAGATCAAATATGTTTCTCTTTTTACTTTTACATAAACAGTTTTTGTGTGTTCTTTATTATTCACTGCAATTTCATAGTGATCTGCATGATATTGCAGCTTCATTTCCCACAAAACCTGTGTGATAAGATATGCAAGAATTCCAAGGCAGCAGACAATCAGGAGCAGCATGAAGACACCGCCGAACATCTCTTCACTGACTATAACCCAGAATTTTCTGATTCGTGACGTCCAATCTGAAAAATTATGCATATTCTGAAGTGTTTTCTGGCTATGGCTCACTCCTGTACCTGTCAGATTCTTAAGAATTGCAGGGTATAACGCAACAGCACAAACTCCGCCAACGCCTCCGCTCACTACATATTTTCCGATCATTTTAAAGTCTTTTCGCATGATCATCCAGATCATCTGAAAGATCACCATAGGAAATGCAAAAATCACAAAATAGTAATGTGTAAATACACCGCCAAAAGTAGCAAGCAAAATACTGATCAAATTTTTCATTTTGATTTTTCTTGATGCCATCATTTCCAAATGTTCATATGCGAAAATGGTACACCACATGGTTAATAACATATACATTCGAATATATGTCACCATATTTACCGTTGCAATACTAAATCCAAAAAACAAAACCGGAAAGAAAGCAAAATATTTATCTTTTTTGATTAATTTCCCTATTTTATACAAAAATATAATTGTTACTGCATAATACAACAAGTTAGGAATGAGACCAAACCATTTACTGAATTGTCCCGGAAAGCATGAACTGATCGCATGCAAAACCATATAAAAAAGAGGCGGATGGGAATCATGGGTCTGATTATAGATAACAGATCCAAATTTGAAGGCTTCTCCCTCATTGACTGTCATATATTCCTTAAACATATCCGGACTGATTTCCGGATTATCTAATGCTCCATCTTCCCAGATCTGTGCGTGGTAATAACTGTTAGAAAGTCCATAGGACCATAACTCATCCACAAAATATCCTTTTTTCATATCACAATAAAAAATCATAAAAATGATCTGTATAAGCAGAACACATATGAATATAATATGACTGCTCTTATCTCTCAAAAACTTTCTCATATTCCTACCTTTCCATTGATTCCTGTATTTTTATTTTTTGACAAATGCTTCTTTGCCCATTTCCGGAGCAGTATCTCCCTTTGTAACAACTTTGATCTCGATTGCTTCTATTCTTTTTGAAAGTCCTTCTGTACCTGCAGGATTACCATTTTTTGTCCATCCGAGCCAGCCATGATCCTGTGCGTGGACACGGTAATATACATCACATGATTCAGAAAGCGTTCCGGTAAGATTAATCTTGATCGCTTCTACTCGTTTTCCTTTTCCGGTGGTTCCGGCAAGGGCTCCGTCTTTTACAGACTTCTGCCAGCCAATATCCTGTACATGGGCACTATATTCCACACTTCCCTCTGCTTTTTGACCTGACAGGGATATTTTGATTGCTTCTACTCGTTTACTTTCCCCGGTAGTTCCGGCAAGAGCCCCGTCTTTTACATTATTCTGCCAGCCAATATCCTGTACATGAGCAGAATAGACGATGGAGGTCCATTTTTTGCTGAAGCACTGTTCCGTTGTTCCCGGAGCCTGTGCACCTTTTTTTACAATTTTAATCTGAATGGCTTCTACACGGTAACCATAGCCTTCGGTTCCGGCAGACTCTCCATTCTTGGTCCATCCCATCCAGCCGAAATTCTGCGCATGGACACGGTAATAGATATCATATCTTTCTTCCATTTCTTCTGTCAGTCTGATTTTTACAGCTTCTAGCCTCTTCTGGCCATTTGCGGTGCCGCTTACTTCACCTTCTTCTTTCCAGCTGTCCCAGCCAATATCCTGTATATGTGACATATATAGAATGGTTCCTGCGTAGCCTTTATCACGCAAATTAACTTTGATTCCACCTAAAGCCAAGGACTTTCCTGTTGTACCGCTGGTTTCTCCATTTTCAACCGGACTCATCCATCCTTCACCATTGACATATGCAGTATAAGAAACGGTCGGATCCTTCTCTACAAATGCATTTTCTGTACTTCCGGGAGCATCCATTCCTTTTTTGCCTGCAACGATCTGGATGGCTTCTGCCTGGCAGTCATAACCTTTAGTTCCTGACTCCTCATCATTCTTTGCCCAGCCAAGCCAGCCATAATTGCTTGTATAAACACGATAGTAAATATCGTAATTCTCTGCCTGCGTTCCTTTTAATCTGATTTTAATAGCTTCGATTCTTTTTGGATCGTCATTTGCTGTCGATTCCTTTCCATCTGCAGAATATTCCTGCCAGCCTGCATTTGGCACATAAGTTGAATATTCCACATTAAGGTCTGCAAGATTGGCATTAATCTTTATACTTTGGATTGCTTTCGACAAACCTACTGTACCACTTTGTTCTCCATTTTTCACCTGACCGGTCCAGCCAAGATCCTGCACAGAAGTACTGTAAGAAAGGAAGTCTTTATTCTCAACATCTACATCCTTTTCTTTTTTCAGCAATACGATCTGGATTGCCTGTAAATCCTTCGATTCTCCGGTTGTTCCTGCAATCTCATCTGTTGTGACATAATTCTGCCAGCCATCATTTGCCACATGGGCACGATATAAGATCTGGTATTCGTCCTTCTTTTCGCCTGTCAGACGAATCTGAACGGCCTGTATTGCTTTGCTCTGCCCGGTTGTTCCTGCCTGTTCACCGTCTGCAACATAATCCTGCCAGCCATCATCCGCCACATGGGCACGATATTCGATACCCAGACCATCAATTCCTGATATCTGCATTTTCATGGCCTGCATTGCGTATCCAAGGCCTACAGTACCTGCCTTTTCACCATTTCCGGTTTCATCTAACCATCCAAGATTTGTTACGTGTGCCGAAACAGATAAGGCATCCTTCACTTCATCCGGTACTGCTACCGGCTCTACCTCTTCCCCTGTATCCGGCTTGTTATTTTCAGGCGGCTTCACATTTGAAGAAGATCCATTTCCTTTCTGAATAAGTGAAATGTAATCTGTACTGGCATATCCATACATATCCTGAAAATTATAGTTACCGGTACTGCTGTCTACTCCGTTTCTTTCCTCTGTAAGGACACCATCGCTCTGAACCCGGTAAAATCCATTCGCTGCTTCACCATTATCCAAAAGTAAAAATGCATACTGTGACTGAGCAGCTGTCTTATACAGCACATCAGAAGAAGTATTGCTTTCTTTTCTGACATTCAGCGTGGTATGTTCACTGTTTATCAAATCCTTTATTCCAATGGAATATTTTCCATAATCCTTTGATCCATTTGTCCTGTCGAGGCTCCACATCAAATTGGCGATCTTCTCACCCCAAAACGGATCGGATGCATAGTGGACGTTAATTCCACTTCCTTTATTACCCAGATAGGCTCCTTTATAGGTTCCACATTCCGGTCTTAAATATTGCTTCGACATATAAGTTTCCGCAAAATCCTTGAGACAGGTAGAGACATCCTTGTAACTATTGGCACTCTCTCCAGGAGAGGTATCTACAGCATTTAAACCGAAAAGATTATTCTTTTCCTTTGCAATACTACTCTTTCCCCATCCGCTCTCAAGGGCTGCTGTTCCTGCCATCATCAGGGCATTTACACCGTATGTATCCTGATTTTTCACAAACTGTGCACCGGTATCCCACATTTTAGAGTTCGAATCAGTCTTTGCATTGATGATAGAATTCAATTCATCTGCACTATAATTGCTCTGACTACGAAGTGGCAGATACTGAAAATAATTATAATATGGAGCAGACGGATTCACAGAATGTGAACGGTCACCGTTTTGATAATCTTCCAGCATATTTTCAAAATTATCGTAGGTGTAAAAATAATGTCCGTCATAACTGTAATAATCGGTGCCCTCTGCAAGATACTCCGGTGCCGGTCCATTGTCCAGACGGGCATTATAATCATTATTCGTTACGTTTCCAACGATATTATGATAGAGTCTTCCGGATGAGACCTGATAACAACTAAGGAATTCAACCTGGGAAATATCTACGACCTGTACTTCATCCGGATCGATTTCTCCGATCACGCCTGAAAGCATAAACCGCACTTTTCCATCGCTGGTTCCAAGATAAGCAGCGTCCGCACCGTACGCACCGCAGGTATATCCCTGGGCGCCGGTTTCTGCTTCTGTGTATTCTGTAACCACAGCACCTTTTGTATTAAAATTGACGATTTGGGCAGAAGAAGATCTTGCCATTCGAATACTTTTGTCTTCTTCAACTAATCCTATTTCCGGTTCTATTTCATACACGTTTCCATATTCGTCTGTTTCTATCAGCTTTTCTTCGACTTTCTGAGGTTCTTCTTCGGCATATACACGAAGCGGCATCTCTGTCATTCCTGTTATCACAGCACCTGCCATAAAAAGTGCAGCCATTTGCTTTGCTTTCTTTCCCATAGTATTCTCCTTACTTATTCATCAGATCCCCCACTGTTTCAGTCTTAGTATAGCACCCACATTCTTAGAGTAGCAACATTTTTATAACTTTCAAGGCAGAGAAACGCTGAAGTTCATGGCAAATCACTTCAGCGTCTCTTCTATTCCTTATGCTTCTTTTTATCCTTCTGTCTTCGGCACAAGTTTAATCTCCAAGGATTCCAGTCTGTATCCCTTGCCTGTAGTCCCGGCTTCTTTTCCATCTTTTACCCACTCCAGCCAGCCAAGTTCTTCAACCTGTGCACGATAATAAATATCGTAATGATCCGCCATCTCACCGGTCAGTTTTATCTTAACTGCTTCCATTTGGAGTTTTTTTCCGATTGTACCGGATATCTCGCCATCTTTTTTCCAATCCTGCCAGCCAATATTCTGAATATGGGCGCTATAGGTAACATTGCCTGCATACAATGGCTTATATAAATCCAGTTTCAGAGCCTCCATGCGGAGTCCCTGACCAACGGTTCCGATCGTCTCTCCATTATAGACCTCATCCTGCCAGCCTATATTTTGAACATGGGCACTGTAAACAGCCTGGGTATCAAAGGTTTTTGAGGAAGTTCCTACCGGCGTCAGCCCTTCTCCGTCTTTACGAACCAGAGCAATCTTTATTGCTTCCATCCGATAACCATAGTTAACCGTTCCTGCAATTTCTCCATTTTTCGCCCAGTCAAGCCAGCCAAAGTTCTGGACATGGACGCGGTAATACACATCATATTCCTCTTCTATCTCACCGGTCAGCCAGATTTTTATTGCTTCAATCCTCTTATTCTGTCCGGTTGTCCCTGCTGTTTCTCCATTTGAAACCTCTGATTGCCAGCCAATATCTTCCACATGGGTACTATAATGAATGTCTCCTGAAAATCCACGACCAGACAAACTTATTTGCAAAGCTTCCAGACGCTGGTTTTTCCCGATCGTTCCTGCTGTTTCCTGATTGCAGCAAGTCGGCTGCCAACCGACATTTTGCACATGGGCGGTATATTTAACTGACGGGTTATTCCACTCTTCGTTAAAACGATACGCATCTGCCGTTTCTCCAGGAGCAGCGCTTCCCTTTGGCAAAACAGCAATCTGTACTGCCTCTATCGCATAGCCATACTCTTCTGTTCCAGCTTTCTCTCCATTTTTCGCCCAGCCAAGCCAGCCAAAATTACTGCTATGTACCCGGTAATAAATATCGTAATTCTCTGCATCATCTCCGGTCAGATTAAGTTTAATAGCCTCCAGAGCTCTGCTCTGGCCTTCTGTGCCAAGCATTGCGCCGGTTTGAACTTCATCAGTCCATCCATACCCAGCCACAAGTCCGGTATAACTTACTCCCAGATTTTCGCTGTTTGTCTGGATTTTCAGTGCCTCCAGACGCAGGCTCTTTCCAATTGTTCCAAGGGCATGCCCGTTCTTCTTCCAGTCTGTCCAGCCATCATTTTGAATATTTGCACAATAGCTGATAAGGTCGGTATCACCTACTTCTACAACCGGTGTATTCACATCTGCATCACTTAACAGATCGCCATAGTAAAAGCTGACATCCACATCTGTACTGATTCCATCCACCTGTGCCTTGCTGGTGCACTGCCACATATCATAATTCCCGTTATAATCACATTGATAATTATACTGTGCCACCCAGCGATGCCAGTTGTTATAGACACTGCCTGTCAGGTAATTGTTCCACCAATTCAGATTCGCATACACACCTACCTGATATCCTGCATTGCTGATCTTATTGCAAAAGGTTTCAGCAAACTTCTGGATCGTGTCATTTCCAAGGCTGACCTGGCTGTTATCCTCCAGATCATAATACACCGGATATGCCAGATTGTATCCCTTGATCAGTCGCAGTACGTGATCCGCTTCACTTTCAGCTTCCGTTGTATTCTCAGCGTAAGAATAGATATAAACTCCGAAAGGAATTCCTAATCTTGTACACTCAGATACATTATACTGCCATTTTTTATCATCTTGATAAGAAACATCATTTCCATATCCAACACGGAGAATTGCAAAATCGACATCTGAGTTCTTTACTTTTTCCCAGTCAATATCCTGGTTGTGTTCACTTACGTCGATGACCTTTCCGATTGCCCTCTCAACCGGTTCTCCCTGTGAATTATAGCAAACGCCATTGATTTTTTTATAGGCATTCGATGTATCACTGATGGCATACGCACCGGCTGACCTCTTTTGGATCGGCTGTCCGTTGGAATAACGGAAACTGTTCTCCACAAATCCGCTCTGATCCCTTAGTCCTTCACTCTCTGCTGTTTCGTCCGAAACAGTTTCTGCTTCATCCGATACATTCTCTGTTTCATTTAGCAGCTCTTCTGTTTCGTTTGATACATTTTCTGTTTCATTTGGCACATCTTCTGCCAGAACTGCCATTGGCTGACTTTCTATAAAAATTACTGCCATCAGCACTGCAAATATTCTATTTATTTTCATTTACTTACTCCGCCATTCTAAACTGTCTGTTCCTAATTGTAAGTATCATAAGCCTTTTTGTAAAAAACCATAATGATCTTTGTTAAAAAAGAAGGCCAGAATTTATTAAACATATCGGTATCTTCTTTGATTCTTCTGTGATCGACAATAAATTCCTTGCTTGTTGCCCCGTCATGAATTCGATAATAAATGATAGGTGTATCACAATAAGCAAAATGTGAATTTTTAATCTCTGCACATTTCAAAAAAGTATCCCAGTCAATACAGAACTTCATCTTGGAAGTAAAGATTGGAAGTCCTACCACACTTTTATTATAGGTAACTCCCGGACAGCAGATGCTGTTCCCCAGAGATAGAATCCTTCTTCTCCACCACTTTGAGGCAGCAAGTTTTTTACATCTCATAGGCTGTCTCAAAAACTTCCGGAGCTTACTGTTTATATCTCGCTTTCCGACTTTTCCGCCTTTCAGAGGCAGATAATCTGCGATAAAGATCGACATCTTTTCATCCGGAATATGTTTCAAAAGTTCTTCCACATAATGTTCATTATACACATCATCCTGATGCGCAACTGTCACATAATTCGTTTTTGTACATGCAACAGAAAAATTCCAGTCATCACAAATATCGCTCTTTCCTTCCCTTACATAATAGGGAAGGTCATATTTTTTTGCCATATTCTCGATAAACTCACAAGGTGTCGACGTACAAACGATAATATTACTTTTTACCTTCTGGTTTACAAGCGATTTGATGCAGCTTTCCAGGTACGGCGATTCCTTGTATGCACACACTGCAAATGTGTGATCTGTATTTTGATATTCCATTCCATTTATCCCTTCTTAGCAAATGTCCAAAATTTATTCATCAAAAAATTAATCGGCGTTGTGATCATAATATTGATAATCGGTGCCACAGCCTGTGATATTCCCAGGATGTTAACCTGTAAATAAAGTAAAAGAGTACTGAGGATGAAGCTGAATCCATAAGAAATATAGGTTTTTACCAGGGATTCTTTTTTATTGCCACTCTCTTTTGCTTCTTCTTTAAATACGAATTTGCTGTTCCAATAATATGCATTCAGCGTTCCTGTCACAAATCCAAGTGCATTCGCGATGAGATAATGCACACCAAAAAATGTAAACAAATAATAAGTTGCCAGTGAAACAACCGTATTACTTACTCCTACCATGCCAAATTTAATAAACTGGACTCCGATTTTATCCCATAATTCTTTTAATTTCTGCATTCTACTTCTAACCTAAGAATTTTTCTACTCTGAAGCGTGGCCTTCCTTTTGCTTCCATATAAATCTTTCCAATATACTCTCCGACAACGCCCAGACCTAATAAGATGAGTCCTCCAAAAAGCCAGATGGAAATAACGATGGTTGCCCAGCCCGAAACTGTGTTTCCTCTGACTGCTCCGATAATAAACCAGATGATCATCAGCGCACTGGCGCATAAGGCCCCTACACCGAGAGTTGTAATCAGACGGATTGGTTTAATACTGAATGAAGTAATTCCATCAATAGCAAAGGCAAGCATTTTTTTCAGCGGATATTTGGATTCTCCAGCAAAACGTTCTTTTCTTGCATATTCTACGGTATCGCTTTTGTATCCGATCAGCGGAACGATTCCACGCAGAAACAGATTTACTTCTTTATATTCAGATAAGGCATCTAATACGGTTTTACTCATCAGTCGATAGTCTGCATGGTTAAATACGATGTCTACTCCCATCGCCTGCATGATCTTGTAAAATCCTTCTGCTGTCGTTTTTTTGAAGAACGTATCCGTTGCACGGGAATTTCTGACTCCATATACAACTTCACAGCCTTCTTTGTATTTTTCAACAAATTTGTCTACTACATCGATGTCATCCTGTAGATCCGCATCCATGGTAATCGCCATATCACACAGATCTTTTACTGTCATAAGACCGGCCAGAACTGCGAACTGATGACCTCTGTTGTGTGCCAGCTTGACACCGCCAATTCTCGGATTCTCACTGTGATATTTTTCGATGAGTTCCCATGTTTTGTCTTTTGATCCGTCGTCTACAAAAATAATTCTGCTCTTTTCGGAAACAGCACCAGCTGTAATCATTGTTTCCAGCTTATTGCTCAGTTCTTTTTGCGTTTCCGGAAGAACCGCTTCTTCGTTGTAGCAAGGAACTACTATATATAATACATCACCCATTTATTCTTTTCCTCTTCCTTAATTCTCTGGATATAGCCCTTTTTCTATCAGAGCTTTTACTTCTCTTACGACAAGGTCTTTGTCTTCTTTATAGGTAACCCCAAACCACTTGTCATGGGATTTTAACACTTTTACCGAAACCTGATCTTTTTCCAGAAGATCTCCGATAATGGTCGGAAGCAGATATTCTCCTTTCAGATTGCCTGCTTCTTGTTTGTCAAGGAATTCAGCAAAACCACTCTCTAAAATACCAAAAAATTCTGGTGTAAGTCCCCACATATTCATAGAAACCGGAGTATCCGCATTAATGATTTCTTCCTTTCCATCAGCTAAAACTGCGGCACCTGTTTCTGTTTTCACGATATTGGAGGTTTCCACGATCTTGGTCAGCATCTGGTTCTCATCCACCTTGCAGACTCCTCGTGTCACACCGCCATTCTCACTCAATGTATTCTTAAGAACAAAGCCTACCATGCTGATCTGCATCTTGTCTGACTTTTCTTCTTCCTTCGTCAGTTCACGAAAAGCTTCTGCATAAGCTTCTTTTCCATAATAATCATCCGCATTTATTACAAGGAATGGTTCTTTTACTACATCCTTACAGCATAAAATGGCCTGACCGGTTCCCCAAGGTTTCGTTCTTCCGGCAAACTTTTCTTTATATTCTGCCGGTATATCATCCACCTCCTGGAAAGCATACTCGACTTTGATTTTTTTCTCGATACGGTCTCCGATAATTCTACGGAAATCTTCCTCCAAGTCTTTTCTGATAACGAAAACAACTTTATCAAAACCTGCCTGTATTGCATCATAAATGGAATAGTCCATAATGATCTCGCCCTTTGGTCCTACCGGCTCTAACTGCTTAATGCCACCGCCAAATCTGCTTCCAATCCCAGCTGCCATAACAACTAATGTAGCTTTATTCATAATAATTCCTCCATTTGTATATAGCAAAATTTTAACATTTACCTCTGATTATAACACATACAAGGTTCAATTAAAACATTTTTCCTTTTTTTTAAGATTTTTCTCATAAAATGAAAATCCCCGGCACAACTCGTGCCGAGGATAAGTATTCCTGTTATTCAAATCGGAAGGTATCTTTCAAACCTTTCCATAATACATCTTTTTCACTTAAATTCAGTTTGGTTCCATCTGTCAATGCATAACCTTCGCCGCTTGCTGTACCATGATATTCTCCCGTCAGCTCCGGCCATTCGATGCCGATTTCCGGATCATTCCATGCAAGTCCGCCTTCATCTCCCGGATGATAAAAATCTGTACACTTGTAGCAGAATTCTGCCAGGTCAGATAACACCAGGAATCCGTGAGCGAATCCTTCCGGAATATAGAACTGTTTTTTATTTTCTTCTGTCAGTTCTACTCCAAACCATTTCCCATAGGTTTCGGATCCACTTCTCAAGTCCACAGCGACATCAAAAACGCTTCCTTTTACAACACGGACCAGTTTTCCCTGAGGAAACTGTTTCTGAAAATGCAGACCTCTGAGTACTCCTTTGGTAGAAGAAGACTGATTATCCTGTACAAAGGTCATTGTAAGTCCTGCTTCTTCCATATCTTTCTGATTGTAGGTCTCCATAAAATATCCGCGCGCATCACCGTGTACGGTTGGTTCGATCACGCAAAGTCCTTCGATTCCACCTGCATTTTTTTCTACTTTAATCTGTCCCATTTTTTCCGCTCCTTACCTAGAACTCAATTTCTTTCAAATATCTCTTCAAAGCATCCTGCCATGTCGGGAGAGGTGTAAAACCATTTTCCACCAGCTTCTTCTTATCTAATCTGCTGTTAAACGGTCGTTTTGCCTTGGAAACTCCGTATTCTTCCGTTGTAACCGGAAGCACTTTCACAGCATCCTCGGCATATTCTGTTCTTCCCATCTCTACGGCCTGTCGGAATATTTCCTTAGTAAAATCATACCAGCTGATATAGCCGCCTTCGTTTGTCGCATGATAATAACCATATTTGTCGGTTTCGATCATATCCACCAGCAAACGTGCCAAATCATAGGTATATGTCGGGGTACCGATCTGGTCATTTACAACTTTCAACGTATCATGTGTTTTTGCTACATTCAGCATCGTCTTAATGAAGTTCTTTCCATTTACTCCAAATACCCATGCAATACGAACGATAAAGTAGCGTTCAAGATTGCTGCTGACCGCCTGCTCACCTTCCAGCTTTGTCTGTCCGTAAACATTCAGGGGCTTATAAGCAGTGCAATCCGGCTGCCATGGTTCTGTTCCCTGTCCGTCAAATACATAGTCTGTGGAAATGTAAACCATCTTGCAGTCAAGCTTTTTGCAAACCTTTGCAATATTTTCTGTCCCTCCAGCATTGATAGCACGAACCTTTGCCATCTTATCCTCATCTTCTGCAAGATCTACCGCAGTCCATGCAGCACAGTGGATCACAACATCCGGTCTGCATTCTGTGAGAACTTTTTCTACTGCTTCTTTATCTGTAATATCTAAAGGAACATATGGCATTGTGGTAACAGCACTTCCGTCCTGCACTCCCGCATATTCCGGTGCAAGATCAGAACCGATGCCCTCATAGCCTCTTTTTTTCAATTCATTCATGACATCATGGCCAAGCTGACCTGCCACACCTGTTACAAATACTTTCATTCGACTATCGCTCCTACTATTCTTATCTGTTGCCATACATTTTTTCATAGTAATTCTGATATTCGCCGGAAATGATCGTCTCCCACCATTCCTTGTTATCTAAGTACCACTGAATGGTCTTTTTGATTCCATCTTCAAATTTGGTTTCCGGAAGCCATCCAAGTTCATTGTGGATCTTAGTCGGATCGATGGCGTAACGCATATCATGTCCTTTACGGTCGGTTACATGTGTGATCAGACTTTCCGGTTTTCCAAGTTCTTTACAGATGATCTTTACGATGTCAATATTCTTCATTTCATTATGTCCGCCGACATTGTACACTTCTCCGACACGTCCTTTATGAATAATAAGGTCGATGGCACGGCAATGATCCTCAACATATAACCAGTCACGTACATTTAAGCCTTCTCCATAAACCGGAAGCGGCTTATCAGCTAATGCATTGGCGATCATCAGCGGAATCAGTTTTTCCGGGAAATGATATGGGCCATAGTTGTTGGAGCAACGGCTGATGGTTACAGGAAGTCCATAGGTTCTGTGATAAGCAAGAACCAGAAGGTCTGCTCCTGCCTTGGAACTGCTGTACGGAGAGCTTGTGTGGATCGGTGTTTCTTCTGTAAAGAAAAGGTCCGGTCTGTCCAGTGGAAGATCACCATACACTTCATCTGTACTTACCTGATGATATCTCTGGATTCCATATTTACGGCACGCGTCCATCATAACAGCAGTTCCCTTGATATTGGTATCAAGGAATACTTCCGGGTTCTCAATAGAACGGTCTACATGGGATTCTGCTGCGAAGTTTACAACCATGTCCGGATGTTCTTCTTCAAACAATTGATAAATTGCCTCTCTGTCGCAGATATCAATCTTACAGAAACGGAAGTTCGGATTATCCATAACCGGTGCCAAAGTAGATAAGTTTCCTGCATATGTCAGCTTATCTACACACACAATTCTATAGTCAGGATATTTTTCCAGCATATGAAATACAAAGTTACTTCCTATAAATCCGGCTCCTCCGGTTACAATTATCGTCATTCTTATTTCCTCACCTTTCTTAATACAAATGTTCCTGATATTTTCCATCTAATACAGCTTTCAGGTACTGTCCATACTGATTTTTCTTTAAAACTTCATAAACCTCGAGAACTTCTTCCTTTGAAATCCATCCGTTCAGATATGCGATTTCCTCGAGACACGCGATTTTTCTATGCTGATGCTGCTCTACTGTCTTTACAAAATTCGTTGCATCTACCAGTGATTCATGAGTTCCTGTGTCAAGCCAGGTAAATCCTTGTCCAAGAAGTTCCACATTCAAGCTGTTATCTTCCAGATAAATGCGGTTCAGATCCGTGATTTCCAGTTCTCCTCTTGCACTTGGTTTTAAGTTCTTTGCGTATTCAACAACACGGTTATCGTAAAAATAAAGACCTGTTACACAATAATTACTCTTTGGATGTTCCGGCTTCTCTTCAATAGAGACAGCTTTTCCATTCTTATCAAACTCTACAATTCCAAAACGTTCCGGATCATCTACATAATATCCGAAAACGGTTGCCCCTTTTCCTGTTTCTGCATTTTCTACTGCGGCTTTTAATCTCTTCTTCAAGCCATGTCCGGCAAAAATATTATCTCCTAAAACCATTGCCACCGGCTCATCACCAATAAAGTCTGCTCCTATGATAAATGCCTGTGCCAGTCCATCCGGACTTGGCTGTACAGCATACTGAAGATTTACGCCAAACTGGTGTCCATCTCCTAACAGATCCTGAAATCTCGGTGTATCTGCAGGTGTCGAAATAATCAGAATATCTCTGATCCCCGCATTCATAAGCACTGACATTGGATAATAAATCATTGGTTTGTCATAAATCGGAAGCAGCTGTTTCGATGTTACCATAGTTAATGGATAAAGTCTTGTTCCTGATCCACCTGCAAGAATGATTCCTTTCATCTAAAATTCTCCTCTCTGTACACGATCTTGTCTGTATGCAGCAATTTAGTTCTATTATTTACAATTACTATTATAAAAGATGACGTTACGTTACCTTCAAGTCTTTTTTTATGATATATTTAAGGATCTAGATTAACGCATATAATATAATTGTAGAATAGAAAAATGCAACATGTTGCAAAAATCTTTCGTAAGGAGGTTTTAAGATGGAGATTCACAAAGATTTTTATTTTGAAGCTGTTTTGAATGGCTACCTTCTTAAAGATAATATGGATGTATTTGTGACTGGAAGATCTTCTTAACATTCTTTCCTAATTGAATCGGCGCAAAGATATGACATTAAAGGAAAAGCATATATTGAAACACCAAAGAAATATTACTTTTCCGATCTTGGGCTTCGCAATGCCAGAATCAATTTCCGTCAGTTTGAACAGACTCACTCTATGGAGAATATAATTTATAACGAACTTCGTATGCGTGGCTACAGCGTGGACATAGGTGTAATACCGATTGCGGAACGAGATCAGGAAGGTAACAGCTCCGACAGTTCGGATTGATTAAAGTAAGCTGTATTTTCATAATAGCGTCTGCCGAACTCTTTCACAATCCTAGTCTTACCCACTCGACGTACACCCTTTAAGATTTAAAGCTTGCGGTAGGAAGAATTCTTCCAAGCCAGCACTTTTTTTAAGATAAATCGTTCCATAGAATCGCTCCTCACATTTTTATTGGAGTTTTATGCTTAATAATCACACTTATATATATAATATTAAAAGGGTCTGGCTTTCGCCAGACCCTCATTCAGTCTTTTTCAAAATCAATATTCGATTGATCCTAGTATTTTTTTCTTCTCATTAAAACTGCAACAACACCTACGATACCTGCTAATGTAAGAGTTACTACGTAAGTCATTGTATTAGCTGTATCACCTGTCTTTGGTGATTTAGTTGTATCGTTTGTGTTTGTTTTTGTTGATGTTGTAGTTGGTTTATTGTTATTGTTGTTATTCTTGTTATCTACAACTGGATCTTTTTTGTTGTCGTCTTCTTTCTTACCTGGATCTGGTGTTGGTGTCGGATCTGGTGTTGGTGTCGGATCTGGTGTTGGTGTCGGATCTGGTGTCGGCGGTGTCGGCGGTGTCGGCGGTGTCGGCGGTGTCGGCGGTGTCGGCGGTGTCACTTCAGCCTCTTTAATATAGATTATACCATAAGCAATAATCGGATAATATTCTTCGGTTCCCTGATAGCTTGCTGCCACATAATAAACTCCCGGTTCAGTTGGTGCACTGGAAGAAGCATAATATGTACCATCAGAAAGCTGTCCGATATAGAAGATATTCGCTTCTGCTACTTTAGCATTTCCGATTGTAGCATACACACCTGCTGTTAATCCGTGTGGATTACCATCATATTCAAACTGCTGTACCGGACTTCCATAAAACTGGATGTATGTGCTCTTTGCTGCGTCAACATACTGGTAATTCGCATTGAACTGATCACCCATAGACTTTAATCCTGCTACAATGTCACTATTCAATTCTGGAATACCGTAATCTGAAGCATTCGGAATGGATGCTTCACAAGCATACGTAGCACTTACTTCACTTGCATCATCTTCTGCAAATGCATTCGCAGATGCCATAGAAATTGTAAGTACTGTTGTCATTGATAAAATCAATAACTTTGAAAATCTCTTTTTCATCTCTCTACCCCCAATTAGTGGATTTTGTGATTTGGAATCTTTACATCAAAAAACAGTTTCATATATTTATGACAGACATAGAGCAGAATAAATAATTTCTGCCCTCTTTTTCTCATCATATGATTTGTTTTTTGCTAATTTTTATAATTTTCATGTTAACACTTTCTTCGTTGTTTTTCAACCTTTTTCCATGTTTTTCGATAAATATTATAGGAAAGGGTCTGGCTTTTACCAGACCCTTTGGTTTTTCAAAAATAGTCAGAAAATAAAACCGACTATTTTTGAATGAAAGCTTCTTTTGTTGCTGATGCAACTCCCGGGAGCTGCGGATTTTCTGTCCCTTTCGGAACCATAACAACCTGAATTGCTTCCAGTCTGTAAGAGTATCCTGCTGTACCTGCTTCTTCGCCATTCTTAGCCCATCCGAGCCATCCGAAGTTCTGTGCATGTACTCTGTAGTATACGTCATACTCTTTCGCAATATCGCCAGAAAGTTTCATCTGAATTGCCTCTAATCTAAGGCTCTTTCCTGTTGTACCGGATAACTGATTTGTCTGCTTCCAGTCTTTTTCCCATCCAATATTCTGAACATGAGATCTGTATTCAATCTTGCCTTCAGATGCCATTGTTGATGGAAGGTTAATACGGATAGATTCCATACGTTTAGCCTGTCCGCTTGTTCCAGCTACAGCTCCATCGTATACATAAGCTTGTGTTCCGAAGTCCTGTACATGTGTCTGGTATCCAACAAGTCTTGCTTCCATAGCCTTATCAGAATCACCTACTTTGGCAGGAGCTTTTTCACCCTTCGGTACTAACATGATCTTGATAGCTTCCAGTCTGTATCCATAGCCTGCTGTACCTGCTTCTTCGCCGTTCTTAGCCCAGTTGAGCCATCCTACGTTCTGCGCATGTACACAGTAGTATACATCATAATTGTCTGCTACTTTACCAGTGAGCTTAACCTGAATTGCTTCCAGACGTAAAGATTTTCCGCTTGTTCCGGAAACTTCTCCATCTTTCTTCCATTTGGTTTCCCATCCGGTATTCTGAATGTGTGTACGGTATTCAACAGAACCTGATACACCTTCTGGTAACTGAATTCTGATTCCCTCTAATCGTTTAGACTTTCCAACTGTTCCAGAATCAGCTCCATTGCTCTTCCATTTTGTCAGATCAGCCTCTTCCTCCGATTTAACTTCCCAACCGTAGTCCTGGCAGTGAACCTGATAATAGATAGCTGGAGTTATTGTCTTTGTATCTGTTTTTGTAATGCCCGCATATTCTGCTGTTGCTGTGTAAACAGTTTGACCGTTTTCTTCTTTTTTATCAACCTTTGCATCTACTTCATGAGAATCTTTACAACGACTACATGTAAATGTTGCTTTTGCAGACTCGTTATCTTTAGCCCATTTCCATGTTACTTCGTAATTGTGACCTAAAGCTGGTACATCCTCTTTAACTTTTGTATCTGTGCATTCTGTACCATCATCAAATTTAGCTGTTGCTGTGTAAGTAATCTTTCCACCTTCTGTACAAGTTGCGCCTTCTGGTTTCTCAGTTACTTCTGCTGTCTTTTCATCTACATGTGACGGATCATTTGCACATACTCTTGTTGCTTTTGCTGTGTATGTGTTGTTTTCGCCCTCTGTCCATTTCATCTCAGGTTCACCATAAGCATGTCCTGTGGCTTTAATTTCAACAACTTTTACATCTTTTTCGCCAGTTGTATAATCCTTATTATTAAAACGAACTGTTGCTGTGTAAGTTGTAGCACCTGCTTCTTCACAAGTTGCTGCTTTTGTATCAGAAGTTACTGTTGCTACTTCTTTCTTCTCATCATCACCACGTTTACACTTGAATGTTGCTACTGCTGTATAGCCTTCTCCATCATCGTTCTTTGACCATTTCCATGTCGGTTCTTCATAGTCATGTCCGAGTGCTTCTGCATCTACAGTTTTGCTGGTGTTTTCCGTTGTGCCATCAGCATATTTAGCTGTTGCTGTGTATGTGATTTTTCCTGCTTTTGTACAGGTTGCGCCCTCTGATTTTTCCTCAACTGTTACTTCTTCAGCTGTATCCACATGTGTAGGATCATTTGCACATACTCTTGTTGCTGTTGCTGACTTATTGTCCTCTGCCCATTTCCACTCTGTTTTACCATATTTATGGCCAAGTTTATCAATCTTAATTTCTTTTTTATCAGTGAGTGTACCAACAACCTTGCTTCCGTCTGCGCTCTTTACAGTTGCAGTTGCAATCCATACTTCTACGCCGTCTTCATCACAAGTTGCTGCTTTACTATTTTCAGCATCTTTCTTAGCTTCTACTGTAATCTGTTCAGCTTTTGGTTCATCTTCACAAACAGTACATTTTACATTTTTAACAGTAGCTTCATACTCATCTGTTTCTTTTCCTTCAGCATCTTTCTTCTTAGACCATTCAAATTCGCCTGTATACTGATGTTCTCCAGCTTCAGATGCTTTTGTTTCAACTGCTGTATAACGAGTACCATCTTCTGTCTTTCCAGTTGCTTTGTAAATAGCACTTACTCCTGTTTCACAAGTTCCTGTATGATCAACAAGTTCAGCTTCAACTGTCACTTTTTCAGCAAGTGTCTTTTTGATAGAATCACGGTTCGCCTTATTTGTTGCGTTGTCATCTTTTTCCAACAGACAGTCAATTTTATTAATCTGTTCAGAGCATGCTTTACATTCAAGATTCTGGAATGTTACGCTTGTTTTATCTTCGCTCCATTCTCCATCTGTTACTGTGTAAGCATGTCCTTCTTTAGCATTTTCCTGTGCTGCATCCCAGATTGCTTTTCTCTTTTCGTATGTAGAATTTGCCTGTTCAAATTTTGATTTAACAGGTTCTGTAATACAAGCTCTACACTCTGGGCAAACGTAGTTGTCTGCTTCATTATTGGTTCCATTTGATTTTGTATAGTATACTTCATGGAACTTAATATAATGATGTTCATGAGCTGTATCTTTTTGTTCTACACGTGAACCATCTTTAATCAGACCACAATCAGAACATCTTTCTTCTGTAAATGCATTACGTCCACAAGTTGCCGGTACAGAAACTTCCTTAAATTCATGAGAAGAGCCTGTCAATGTCTTCAGATTAACAGCATCTACAAAGTTTGCTGACCACATGAACTCGTCATTATCATTACTTTGACTTCCCATGAACTGCTGATACTTTTTATAGTTCGTATAAGTCGGATTGTAATCTGTTTCTTCAAATTCGTAACCATAGCTTGAATGATCAAGGAGCTCACTCTTGCCAGAGATAAATGCATAGTTAGTAGCAATTGAAACAACCAGTTCATCACCTTTAACAGTTAAACCTGCAATCGGATGATTCTCAACCGTAAAGTCTGCATTATCTTTACTTGTTGTTGTAAATGCCATACCACCAAATAACTTTGAAGTATCACGTTTTGCAGATACTTCATTGTATTCTTTTACGACTGCTACAGATCCATCAGCAGGATTATAAGCTACAATATCATTTGATACATTGAAGTAAATTTTACCATCTGTATACAGTGCTGCTGTCAGTCCGATTGACGGATAGATGCTCTGCTCATCTACAAACTGAGCATACAGTTTTGTAAGAAGCTCATTCTTCTCCATCTTGCCGTCTTTAAGAACACTTACAAATGTATCTTTATCATCACTGTTTTCCTTATCTGTGAAGTTAATCAGTGTTTCATAATTGCTGTCGCCATCTCCTGAATCATTGTCTGTCAATTTATGACGAACAATTTTATATTCTGTTGACTTCTGGTTCTGATTCATGTTTGTTCTCTCGAACAAATCTGTAGAATCATACATATAGTAAGCATAACCATCAGCATAGTAAACATTACTTGCTGCACGAGATGTCCATGCTTTTTCATAAGCGCTAGAAGTATTATCTTTATTTTCATCTGCATAAAGTGATCTCAAAGTCTTGAAGTTGCCGTCATATAACTTTCTGGCACTTGTATCACTAAACAGAAAATATGCATGGCTCATGTCGCCATCAGTTTCTACACGGTCACGACTCATAACTTCTGTGTATACGTCAGTATAACACGGGTCAACATAATACCACTGACCATCCACTTTTACAGCATTCCAATAATGGTCAGATCCAAAGTTTTCCTGTTCTTCACCATACATTGTTACATCAGACTGGAAAGAAATTCTTACAAGGTCAACTGTATAACCTGCATTGATGTCTAATGTCTTTCCATCCGAACCATAGTAAAGCTCTTTTGCAGTCTTCCAGTTTCCGCTGTCGTAGCTTCCGTTTTTATCTACCAGGTATACTTCTTTATCCAGACACTGTACCAGATAGGTGAAAGCTTTAGAATACCCAAGACATACTGATGTTCCCATACCGAAAGCTCCAAACTGTGAACCTTCCCAGTAGTTGATAACACCTGTAGTCATACCTGTTGCAGCCTGCTGAGCATAAATCGGGATTGCTGCTTTGAAACTTGTATCAGCAGTTCCGTCACCGTCCATATCTAATGCCGGATCATCGCTGTCTAACTGTTGCTGGGTGATCTGCTCAACTGTCATTGTAACGCCTTCAGAAACCTCAACTCCGTTTTCTTCAGCATTTTTGATAAATTTATCAGCTTCCTCTTTCAAAGAATCTGCTGCTTGTGGAAGATTTTCTTTTACAAAAGCTTCCGGATCTTTTTCGATTGCTTCTTTATTTGCTTCTACATATGCATTAGCGTCCTCTTCAGACTGTCCACCCTGCACCAAAACGTTAGCAATAGCATTTTTATAGAATTTCACCAGTAGTTCCTGCTTCACACCAGCATAAATCTGATCATGGAAGTTCTGTTTGATCTGCGGTTCATAAACCTTATAGATCTCATTATAAACATCATCCTCATGCTCCTGTTTCTTAGGATCCTTAGCGATCATCGGCTTGTCAGCCTCTGTCTCTTTGCCAGAGTTCATGATATAAGACATATCAAAAGTGTTATTATGTGCCAGCCAGTCATTAAGAACAAGCAACTTCTGTGCTTTTGTCTGTGCACCGGATGCATCTACTGCAGCAAGAGCTTCTGTTCTTGCATTCTCTACGTCTTTGCCATAATACTGGATACCTAACTTGTCACCATAAGTGAACGTAAAAATCATACCTGTCAGATCATCATATTTCACTTTACCATCTCTGACATCCTGAACAGATTTTCCGTCAAGTGCAAGCATTTCTCCAAGAATTCCAAGACCATCCTTGTCATCATTAAAATCTAAGAAAAATGGATTCTGAACACCAAGCAGATTGGCGTTATCTTTCCACTGATTCAGATAATTCTGATACTGCTTTACAACGGTATCGATCTGTTCATCTGTTAACTTCTGAGTTGCAGCCTGTCCATCTTCATCTGCAAGATCTGCAGTGTTGATATTTGCTTCATTATTAGAAGCACCTGCTTCTCCGCCTACAATTTCTAAATTCTCAAGTTCTTTACGAAGTCCCTGGATTGCCGGATCATTTTCGTCAATCTCTACATCTTTTGTAAGAGCTTCTGCTACAGCCGCATTAGCGCCTTCAAATTTTACATTGACTTTACCAATTGAATAAACCTGTTTTCCTGACTCTTCAGCCTGGGCGTCTGTTTGCCCTTCCGCTGCAGCTTCGTTTTCCTGTGCTGTATCATCTGCCTGGGCCCCATCTGTATTTTCCTGGGCCTGATCAGCAGACGCATCTGCTTCATTTTCGTTGATTACAGTATCCTCGTTAGTCGCTTCCGTGCCTGCTTCCTGCTCTACTGCGATTTCAGTCGCCTGTTCCGGTGCGGCATATACTGTCGATGGAACAACACCAACCACCATCATTGCAGAGAGGAAAAGACTAAGAAGCTTTTGATTTCTCTTTTTCATACTGTTCTTCCTTTCTTTAGCATCTTTGTTTCTTCATTTAATGAAAAAATAAATTCTATTCTCCTCTATATCACCTCTTTCTCTGTTTATACTCTACCCCTATTTATATGTGTTAATGATTTTGACAAATCATCCGAGGTTGCTGTAAAAAAGCATGTAAAACATTACATTTTTCATACACCCCCCCTCTTTTTGTACATTATAAACAGCTTTGTGTATCAGATATAATATACCACTATTTGTTTTTTTAATCAACATCTTGCCATGTTTTCGTACGCTTTCGTCACGTTTTTTCCACATTTGCCTCACGAAAGCGATTTTCTTGAATCTTGAATGAAAATGATTCAAGTGATTCATTGTGCAAAACGCCAATACGTATTGTACATTATATTTTCCCATGCTATAATCAACGAGGTTTTTAAAAAATTAATAATTTTCTATGAAAGCGAGAAAAAAATGGAAACAACAAACATGAATCTTACTGGTAAAGCCAGTATCGACAAACCGTGGTTAAAATATTATCCGGAAGAACTGCACAACATGGAGACTCCAAAGATCACTCTTGAAGAATTTCTGAAAATGAAAAATCCGGATGATTCAAAAATTGCATTTGAATATTATGGAAATAAAATCACATGGAAGACACTTTGGGAAGAAGTAGACAAAGCTGCCAAATCATTAAAGGTTTTAGGCTTTGGAGATGGGAATCGTCTTCCAATGTTCTTACCAAGCACACCGGCACACTATATCATCTTACTTGCTGCCGAGAGAATCGGAACAGCTATTATCTGTAGAGATGATATTCCGGAAGAATTATGTTTCGCGATCAGAAAGTCTAAATCCAACACTGCTTTTGTAATGGATTATACTTCAAAAGAAGACGAACAGCTTTTCCGTGAGACAACTCCGATGACACGTATGATCAAAGTGTCTCCTTATTGCTACGCTGACAAAGCTTCTGTTCCGGATTATGTAGAAAAAGAAATCGCTTCCAGATATGTAAATCCTACGGATTCTACAGAAGGCGTTCTTACATGGGACGAATTCATGGCATTAGGCGAAAACTATACAGAAGACTACAGAGCTGAAAGAAATCCTAACAGAGCTGTATTCGGAGCTTACACAAGTGGATCTACAGGAATTTCCAAACTGGTTATCCATTCTTCTTCAAATATGGTAGCCGTTGCATTCCAGATGTCCATCTTTATCCCGCCGTCACCGGTACAGGAAAGATGGTGGTTACCGATTTTACCACCTGCACTCATCGCAGTTACTGTATCTATGACACTGTTCCCGCTGTCAGCAGGGCTGATCGTTGTATTAGATCCATTCTGCCCGATCTCTGATGTGGACATTGCATTTATGGAACAGAAACCGAATTTCTGGGCATTGGTTCCATTCCTCTGCGAAATCCTGATGAAGAGTGACAGAATTCCGGAAGATTATGACATGTCTCATCTGAGAACACTCGGAACCGGCGCAGAAGCCATGAATGAAAGAAAAACCCAGGAAGTAGAAGCATTCTTCCACAAACATGGCGTAAAAGCTACTTTAAGTGCAGGATACGGACAGAGCGAAGGATGTTCTAACTTCACACTTCCAAACCCGATGTTCCCTCTGGTAGATGGTTGTGTTGGTATGCCGATGCCGGCAACTGTTCTTGGTATCTTTGATAAAGATAACAACGAACTTAACTACGGTGAAATCGGTGAATTATGTATGACAGGTCCATCTATCATGCTCCACTACGCAGGATGGATGGGTGAAGAAATGACAGAACGTACTCTGATCACTCATGACGACGGAAAGTGCTGGCTCCACACAGGCGATATTGCTTACATCAAGGAAACTGGTATGGTTTACATTCTTGGGCGTGGACATTCTGAACGTTTCGGCGGCGGAGAATTATATATGATGAGAATGGAAACAAAAGCCGTTCGCGTTCCTGGCGTACAGGATGGTTTCTTCTGTATCGTACCGGATAAGGAACACGAAGGATTCTTCGTTCCTTATCTCTTCATCATTCTTGACGGAAGCAAGACTCTTGACGAAGTAAAAGCCGGTCTTAAAGAAGCATTAGAAGATTACGAATATCCGGTAGACATCCGTGTCATCGAAGAAAGACCATATTTCCACTTCAAAACAAACCGTAAAGAATTAACAGAAGCTATTCTTGCAGAAAACAACTAATATAAGTTATACTATGTATAAACTAAAAAAAGAATCCCCATATCTTTTGTCACAAAAGATATGGGGATTTGGTGTTACATAAATAGCAGAATAAAATGAGGAGGGAACGCGTGATGTCTGTTCATCACGCAAGAAAAAATATGAAAGATAAAAACCGGTTCAGTGTACTTTTAAAGCATCTGACATCTATGGCTAATTTAAAAAACTATGCGCTCGCCAAATCTCTGCAGTACGACGAGTCTTATATCAGTAAGTGGATCAGTGGAAAACTACTTCCTTCTGACAAGAACCATGAGCTGATCCTTCAGGCAATCAGCGAATGCATCGTCCAGTCCCTGACACCTGAAACGATTCCCGTGTTTCTTAAAGAATATCAGGTGAGAGATACTACCGATCTCCAGGCCGCTCTCTATGAACATCTGGAATCCGAATATAACTATGTCAAAGAACTGCAGACCTCGACAGGTTCTGAAGTAGCCTCCAAGATTTTCTATTATCCGGAACTGACTTTGGATCAGTTTATTTTCAAAATGAAACATCCGTCTCTTCGTAAGGTAGATTCCGTCAACTGCCATGCCATGGTAGATATTTTAAATATTGACACCAATTATCAGATGTTGATCGCAGAAATGAATGGTCTTCACAATGATCGAAAATTGGTTCTTCCGGGTGTTCATTTTTCCCTTATGCTGGATCTGGAACACACAGATTTAAGCACTTCGAAAATTGCAGTGTTTTTAATCGATCTTCTTTCAAATCTTGCCAATATTGATTTCAATCTTTATTATGGCACCCAGGCAGAAAAGAAACTTATCTTTTCCGTAAAAGATATTTACTCTATTTCCGGAATGCTGATGGACCAAAACCATTGTTTATCAGTCACTACCATAGAAGATGGAACTCTTTCCTCGGAGCTTTATCATAAATTAAAGTCTCTTTGTAACAAAGAGTCTCTCTTGATCCGCAAAACAAGTATTGAAGCCATGATTCGCAGTCACGAGTATGAGCATGCTCTCTTTGCTCAAAATCCAGCCTGTCTTCTCGCTCATTTTACGGAGCATTTTCTTCCGGACGATTTACATGAAGAGCTCTTAGAAACCTTCGAACCGGTTTTGAATCAAGCAGACCCAAACACCTTAAGACACTTACATTCTCTGACAAAACAATTATTATCCTCTGCGCCGATTAAAATATTATTCTATGCTTCGGTCTTTAATGACTTTGCGATTTCCGGCGAAATGGATTTTTACGGATGCCGTGTTCAGCTTACTCCAAAACAGAGGCTTGTCCTTATGAATTATATTGATCGGTTATACCACAATAATCACAATTTTGATATCCGAGTACTTCCGGACGGTGTTCTGTCAGATTATCAGCACATACCAAGACCTAGTGTTATTTTTGCAGACACATTTTGTTCCCTGCGTCTCAAGCGAAATACACCGGACTATGGTATCTGTGTCACAAATAAGTTATTTTTGAATGAAATTTTCTCAGACTTTTACTATGAAACCTGGAATTCAGATTCTCTGATCAAGGCAGATTCTCTGATTTCACATTCCATACTTTCTTTGGAGATCCTGATTTCAGAAGTCTAGCCTCTTGACCGGATTTATCCTAATATTATTTATCCTGTTCTCAAGATAGAAGCAGACATTTTGGCACTGTTTATTTCCTGCAGACAAAAATGCCTGCTTCTTTTGTCACATCGTATCCTTTGCCAGCTTTTTGTTTTACATAATCTCTGAACTCCTGGTATCTGCTCAAGATGTATTGATTCTGATTGCCATGGCAGGAAAGGATATATGCGATCAACGGTTCTGCATCCTGAATTTCCAGCTTATCTTTATATTCCTGCCACGAAATTTCATGAAAATATGGTTTCAAGATTTCTTTTCCGTTTTCTTTCCCAAATTTCTCATACAGATTGTCAGCTGACAGTACAATCCGATTGTCAAATCCTTTTGCCAGCTCACTTACTTCTTTCATATGTTTTTTTCCATAGGTACTGCATATGAATCTTCCGGATTTCTTTAATACTCTTGCCACTTCCCTGCAGGTCTGACTCAGATTTTCACAATAAAACAGCATATGATTGGCGATCACCAAATCAAAGGTTTCTGCCATAAAGGGAATCTTTTCTGCATCTAGGATTTTAAATTCAAATCTCTTATCCTTTTGACCGATGTTTCTTCTGGCATCTCTTAACATACCCTCGGACAGGTCAGAAAGTGTTATGCTGATGCTGTCTGGTATTTTCTGTATATTCTCTTTCCAGAGCATTCCGTTTCCACAACCGATTTCTAAAACCTTCAGTCCATTTTTCAATTCAAGATTTCGATAAATCCAGGGGAACCATCCCTCTTTATTTACCGAATATAATCGGTGCAGGCGGATTCGGGAAGCAATATTGGTGGCATTTTGATACTGCTTCTTTACCGCATTTTCCATTCCTGTAAGATGAATCAGTTCCAGCATTTTGTTCCAGTTTACCGTATGATACTCTCTGATCTCACCGGAAGTATCTTCAATTGCCTTTTCAACCAGCTGCAATTGTTCGATCTTATCACGAACCAGTTTTAATTGTACTTCCAGCGAATCTGACAAAAAATGATAATCCATATCTCCGATAGTCATATTTTTGATATCATTCAGCGAAAAACCCAAAAACTTCAGCAGAAGTATCTGCTGAAGTCTTGTGAAATCCTCATCTGTATAAAAACGAGCTCCTGATTCATTTACAAAAGACGGTTTTAATATATCATGGCTGTCATAATATCTGATGGTACGCACGGTGACATGTGCCATACGGGCAAATTCTCCTGATGAATAAAAACCTTCCTTTTTCATTTTCCTACTATTCTCCAATCCCACTCTCCACCAGTTCTACCATCGCTTCAAGTGCCTTCTCTTCATCTTTTCCCTCACACACGATCTCAATCGTATCTCCGGACTTAATGCATGCACCAAGCACGCTCAGAACACTTTTCGCGTTTCCTTCCGTATCCCGGTAACGAAAAGTGATCTTACTTTCATATTCCAGTGCCATCTTGCAGAAAAGTCCTGCCGGTCTCAAATGCAATCCCGTCGGATTTTTGATCGTTACCTTTTTACTGATCATTTTCTCCTCCACTGCTCTTTGTCAATGTGATCTGTACATTGATCGTATCTTCAAGTTCAATTCCGTCAGGAAGTGTAACCTGGATCGGAACATTATAGGTTCCCGCTGTCTTGCAATCGTTCAGATTGATTGACACGTTTCCTTTTTCAAGAGTAAAATCATCCAGATCCTCTTTAGAACCACGCACAACAATTTCCAGATTGCCCTGTTCTGCATATGACACCTTGTAATCCTTTGGTGCATTCAGCAGCGCAATGGAATTGTATGGGAATTCGACTGTCTTTGTTCCGAATTTCTCTACCTGGATCTTTATAACGATCGGTACGCCTCCTGCGCTGTCCTGGTCTGTCTTTGCCCAGTACGGAAGATAATTGGCGATATCTACTGTCTTCTCTATTGTCTGGTCCAGACCATCTTCTGCCAGCTCTTCTGCCGGAATTTCAATAGAATCCACCGTTTCCAGTTGCTCCTCTGTGCCTACGATCTGAATGCTTTCCGGCTGGATACTGATTCCGCTGAAATGATATCCGCTCGCAGTACCGATCAGTGAAGTATCAAATTCTACCGGAATACTCTTTGTCTGAAGCATGGTGATTTTTACCTTCAGTCCTTCGTCTCCCAGGTTATTCTCAATCTGTGTCGAATCTATGATCTTTCCATTGTTATCATAAAGAATCAGCTCTGCTTCTTTTTCCTCATCTTTAGACTGTCCTGAAACATCGACAAGTGCTACCACCTTGTCGATTGAATCGATTACTGATTCTGGCCCGCTGATCTTAATTTTCTCCGGATTTGCTTTCAGCTCACCCACCTGATATCCGTCTCTCGGTGTTCCCGAACTGGTTGCAGTGATCGGGAAAGTCTCTGATTTTCCAAGTTCAATGCTTACTCGCAGATTGATCGGGTTGGCAGTTGCCTCAAACCTTCCTGCATAAGAAGGGATCGATATATCGATCGGGATCAAGGATCTGGTTCTGACATCCAGATTTTTCATATCCGCTGTTGCTCTGATATCATCAGTTTTAATTTTATTTAAAATAGAACGTTTTGCCTTTACTGTTACGGATATCGTCCTGCTGTCATCCAGAATCTGATATGTATTTCCCGGATTTGTTACGATTTCCGGATGTGTCACTGTCACCTGGATTCCGGAAAATGTCCGTTCGTCCACCGGATCTTCAATATTCATAACAATTATCCATAAAAGGACAGAGAATACAAATGCCAACAACTTAAGACCCCAGTTTTTAGTCAACGCCCTTTTCATGCGATCTCCATCCTTTCCATATTTTTTTCAAACGTCCGATCTCCACACTCTTCTTACTGATAGATTCCAGACGTTTTTTCAGATATTCCGGTGTAACATTGCGCACAAACTGTCCGCCCATCGCTACAGATACATACCCGGTCTCTTCTGATACGGTGATGATCAGAGCATCACTCACCTCACTCATTCCGACTGCTGCACGATGTCTGGTCCCCAGCTCCTTACTGATTCCCATATTGTCTGACAATGGAAGATAGCAGGTCGCTGATACGATCCTGTCTCCACGGACGATGATCGCACCATCATGAAGTGGTGTGTTGTGTTCAAAAATATTGATCAATACCTGCGGTGATACAATACAGTCCAACGCGATTCCGGTGCTCTCGTATTCTGTCAGCATGATTGCCTGCTCTACGACGATAAGCGCTCCTGTCTTCACTGCTCCCATCGCAAAGGATGCTTCTACGATTCCATCGATCGTTTTCTGGCTGAAACGTACATTATCTTTTCCTCTTTTATCCAGTGCTACCATATTGGGAACAAATTGTTTTTCCCCCAGTTTTTCCAATGCTCTTCTGAGCTCAGGCTGGAAAATGATCACGACTGCGGTTGCCATGACCGGAAGTGAATTCTGTGCAATCCACAAAATCGTATACATTTTAAAAAATGCAGCCACCAGAATAAACAATGCAACAACCAGAATCCCCCTCAGCAGCATCCAGGCTTTTGTATTCTTTATCCAGAGAATAATCTGATAGAATAAAAATGTAATAATCAGTATCTCAACAGCATCTACTACCCGGATCTGCGGGAAGTACCACGATTCTGATACAAATTCTTTTAAAACCTGTGTTAATACTGTGTTCAACAGTGTACCCCCTTTTCTATCCGTTATTTATACCCCTGTTTTTTATAATATTTCCCTATTTGTTATCGCTATTCAGTTCATTTTCCACAATGCTCTGAATATCCAGTTCTTCCTTCAGGCTCTGTGCAAGAAGGATTTCATCTGTATTACCCCTAACTCTTGTCGGCCGCTGAACTGCCGGACTCTTTGGCCGTTTTACCTTAGAAGCCGTTTTTGTTTTACGTACTGCCGGTTTTTCCGTCTGCCCACTCTTCGACCTCTGTCTTCTCTCCGGCTCTGTTCCCGCAATCTCACCTGTTTCTTTCCGCTCATTGATATGTTTGACCGTCTTCTCCGGAGCTGTCACCGAAATCTTAGGGATGGCTTTTACATAATAGTAATATTCATCATCCTCAAACTGGAGACGTTCTGTTCTGGAATAATCCACCGAGAACAGAAAAAATTCCATGATAAAGCCAATCACGACTGCTGCAATATTTCCAATGATCAGCATATTATAAGAGGTATGTATATCGAATACAATATCTCCGATCACAATTACAACAATATTCACAACCGCACCGGATGCTGCTGCGATTTTCCACGCATGATCTACCGAAAGCCGGCGCACTGTATACACCACAAAAATAGAGATAATAAATGCGATCACAGTGATCCACAGAGTCTTATCCTGGAATACCGTCTTCACAAACAGCGAAATCTGCTTGGTAATTCCATCTGCACTGGTGATTGCTGTTGCCGAAGTTCTCACACATTCGATCATATAGTAAATGATCGTTCCAAATACAATCGGTACTGCTGAAATCGGTCCAAGTACAAGCGCACAGGCAACCGGCACCACATACGGAACATGAAGCATAAATGCTACCGGTGTGACCAGCAGAAGAAGTGCCTTTTTCGGAGTAAATCTGCAGTAAAAGATAAACATTACCACAAAGATTAGTGCCGCTGCCGCTGCCACTCCTATAGACAGTTTGAACAGATGCACAATTACAAGTCCTGCCGCCACATACGCCGTTACAACCGGTGGAAGAAAGGTGCAGATCACTGCCAGTGCCACCGCTACAACCGGTGTCGCCACCGCTTTCATCAGTCCGATATTCTGGTTGATCATAAGAAATGTGACCAGTGCCAGAACAAACTGCACAGCTTTATCAATATAGATTGATTTCGTCGCGTATAATTCCTGTAATTTGTCTCTCCATACTATCAGATCATTCATTATCGTTTCTCCCTTTCATACATTCTGTTCAGTCTTGTAAGATCGTGATTGAATTGTTTCACACGCTTTCTTGCTTTTTCATGTTTGGTTCCGTAAAAATGGGAAGCAACGATTCCATAAAAAATAACAAGTACCAGATATCCAATTATTACAACTGCCGCAAGCATCACAAGAAACTGCATATTCAGATTTCCCATCAGTTCATCCAGAAAAGCAATAACTCCGATTCCCACTGCAACAGCGTAGCCGACCGTGACCCATATGATCGTAGCAATGGTGTGAAAGCTCCGGTAATCTTTCTTATAATAAGAACTGATCTTAAAATCTTCCTCTCCCTGTTTGCTTTCGTACATCGCCATCCTTGTCATCAGCTTAACTTTGCTTTCATTTAACATTTTGTCACCTCATACGTTTTATTCGTATATGCATTACTTTCAGTATAACAAATATCAGATTCCTTGTCCAATACTTACCGTCAAAAAGTATACATTTTCGGCTCCTGCCTTTTTCAGCACTCTCGCCGCCTCGTCTAAGGTACTTCCTGTCGTATAAATGTCGTCGATCAAAACGATATTTTCTCCTTTTACATTTTTCTGCACTGCAAATGCTCCCCTGATATTTCGTTTTCTCCCTTTATCGCCCAGCTCTTTCTGAGGACTGGTCGCCTTAATTCTCTTAACAGCACCTGCATCCATGGCAATTCCGGTATTTTCTGATAATACCTTTGCTACAATTTCTGCCTGATTAAATCCCCGCTTTCTTTTTCGCCGGGAATGCAGCGGAACCGGCACGATCAAGGTGATCTTTCTTTCCCATAGATAAGAAAGAAAATGCTCTGCCATTTCTTTTCCGAACGTTTGTCCGTAAATCCTCCGGTTCTGATATTTCATTGCATAAACTGCATTTTCCACTGCATCTTTATGCACCCAGAGACTTCTACCATCAACAAAAAGATGCTTCTGCCTGGTACAGTCATAGCAATATTCTTCAGCCGGATCTGTCAAAGGCTTTCCACAGCACATGCATCTTACTTCACCAATATAAGGAAGTTTTTCACGACACGCCTTGCAGATTCCATTGTGTTCCGTAGAATGTTTCTTTCCTGCACTTACAATTTCTCCACAAAACGGACATTTTGAGGGATAAATTAGTTCCAGAATTGTTTCTTTGACCTTTTTTAAGTTTTCCATCCGCTTTTCGGATTTGATTTTCTACTTTTTCTGTGTAACTATCCGCAGAACTCCCGGATCCGTTCTGCCAGACTGGTATTCCGGTTGTGTTCATTAGTATTCCGGATCATCTCCTGGAAGGTCTGGTCATTTCCGACAATTGTCACACATTTTCTGGCTCTTGTGATTGCCGTGTAAAGAAGATTCCTGTGAAACAGCTGTCTCGGTCCGCTCAGAAGAGGAATGACAACCGCCGGATATTCGCTTCCCTGCGACTTGTGAATGGTGATCGCATAGGCAAGCTCCAGTTCTTCCAGCAATTCAAACGGATACTTTACTTTTCTCTTTTCATCGTATTCAACTTCCAGTGTTTCAGTATATGTATTGATCTCGGTGACAATTCCCATATCGCCATTAAAAATCCCCATTCCTTTATCCACCGTCAGTCCATACTTGGTTGTGATCTCCCATTCAAGCTGATAGTTATTCTTGATCTGCATCACCTTGTCGCCCACGCGGAATTTGTGATCGCCATATTCTTTTTCCGCTTTTCCCGGCTCCGGTGGATTCAAATATTCCTGCAAAATACTGTTCAGCCTTTCAACTCCCAACAGTCCTTTCCGCATCGGTGTGAGTACCTGGATATCATATGGTTTTGCATTGACATATTTGGGAAGCTTCTTCTGGATCAGTGTCAGCAGAACACTGATGATCACATTCGGATCCTGTCTTTTCAAGAAGAAGAAATCCCGGCTCTTATTATCCAAAAGGACCGGTTCTCCCCGGTTGATCTTATGTGCATTTACCACAATATCACTCTCCTGTGCCTGTCGGAAAATCCGGGTCAACATGACAACCGGAAAACATTCCGATGCGATGAGATCCTTCAAAATACTTCCCGGGCCTACTGATGGAAGCTGGTTACAGTCCCCTACCAGGATCAGCCTTGTCCCCGGTACAATTGCGGTAAGAAGTGCATTCATCAGAGGCAGGTCTACCATAGACATCTCATCGATGATGATCACGTCGGTTTCCAGTGGATTGTCTGCATTTCTTGCAAATCCGTTCCGGTTCGGGTTCTCATCCTCCTCCGGATTACCATTCACCTCCAGAAGCCGGTGGATCGTCTGCGCTTCCCATCCGGTTGCCTCTGTCATTCTTTTTGCGGCACGCCCGGTTGGTGCTGCCAGCATAATTTCCATATTCTCACTGTGAAAATATTCGATCATGGCATTGATCGTCGTCGTTTTTCCGGTTCCAGGACCTCCTGTGAGAATCATAATTCCATTCCGCACAGCCGCCATGACCGCATTTTCCTGCTTCTCATCAAGCTGCATTTCGGCTTCTTTTTCAATCTGATGGATCTTTTTTTCGATCACTACATTGGCTTCTTCATATTCCAGATTCAGATCATGCAGCATTTTCGCGGTATTGAGTTCCAGATAATAGAAGTGGGACACGTATACCCGCAGACCTTCTTCAGATTCTTTGAGTACGATCTTCTTTTCCATCGACAGATCCATCAGGTATTTCTCAATATCCTTAATCTCCACTTCCAGAAGTGCAGATGCCCGACGAAGCAACACGTCCTTTGTCAGATAGACATGCCCTTCGGCAACACTCTGCTGTAAGGTATAAAAAATACCACTCCGGATACGGAAATCCGAGTCTGAATGAATGCCGATCTTCGTTGCGATTTCATCAGCGATCTTAAATCCGATCCCCTGAATCTGATCTGCAAGCTGGTATGGATTTCCTTCCAGTACCTGATAGGTCTTCGGACCGTAAAACTGATAAATCTTTGCTGCAAGTGTCGTCGAAATCCCAAATTTCTGAAGATAGATCATTGCCTTCCGCATATCTTTTTTCTCTTCTACCTGTACAGCGATCTCTCTTGCCATACGTTCGCTGATCCCACGCACCTCCGCAAGTCTTTCTGGTTCTTCTTCGATGATCCGGAAGGTGTCTTCCCTGAATTTTTTCACAATCCTGCCGGCAAGAGATGCACCAACCCCTTTGATCGCCCCTGATCCCAGATAGCGTTCAATCGAAAGCAGATCTTCCGGTGCTTTGATCTCATAACTCAGCACTCGGAGCTGTGTTCCGTATATACTGTGAACCACATATTCTCCGTTCACCTCAACCAGCTCTCCCTCTGATAAATAGTTAAAGTTTCCGACACAGGTCAGATCGCCATCATCATTATTCAAATTAAATACGGTATATCCATTGTCTTCATTGCGAAATACAATGTGTTCTACGTAACCTTTTACTGTTTCCATACTTTTTTCCTTTTTAAAAAGGCTGTCTCTCTACAGAAACAGCCTTCTCATGTGCTTATCACTAGAAATCTTTTTTTCCGTTCATAAACTCCACATACTGACCGGTACCGATTGCAACAACCTTCATCGGGTCTTCCGCTGTCATCGTATTGATGCCTGTCCTTTCTTCGATCAGTTCTTCCAGCCCGCGAAGCAGCGCACCTCCACCTGTCAGTACAATTCCACGATCCAGAATATCCGCGGAAAGTTCCGGTGGTGTTCTCTCCAGAACCCCAATGACCGCTTCGACGATCTGACTTGTAGTCTCATGCAGGGCTTCTTCGGTCTCAGAAGCCGTTACCGTGACCGTCTTTGGCAATCCTGTTACCAGGTTTCGTCCCCTTACTTCCATTGATTCATCTTCTACAAGAGGATATGTCGTTCCGATCTTGATCTTGATATCTTCTGCTGTCCTGTCTCCGATCAGCAGATTGTGCTTTTTCCGGACATAACGGACGATTGCTTCATCAAAATCATCACCTGCAACTTTTAATGATGTATTCACAACAGTTCCTCCAAGGGAAATCACCGCAATGTCGGATGTACCACCACCGATATCCACGATCATGTTGCCGCATGGTTTTGAAATATCTATTCCGGCTCCGATTGCCGCTGCAACCGGTTCCTCAATCAAATGTACTTCCCGCGCACCGGCTGCAAAAGCAGCCTCTTCTACCGCCTTTTTTTCAACCTCTGTAACACCACTTGGCACACAGATACTGATATTCGGCTTCTTAAATGTACGCTTTCCCAGTGCTTTCTGAACAAAATATTTGATCATTTTTTCTGTGACAATGTAATCGGAAATAACGCCCTGTCTGAGAGGTCTTACTGCAACAATGTTCCCCGGTGTCCTTCCAAGCATCAGCCTTGCTTCTTCACCGATTGCTTTTATCATATTGGTATCTCTGTCAAAGGCAACGACTGAAGGTTCTTTCAGTACAACTCCCTTTCCTTTCACATAAACGAGGATACTTGCTGTTCCTAAATCAATTCCTAAATCTATTGACATCACGATTCCCCTTTCACATACTCACCTTATTATAATCAAATCTTTAATAAATAGAAAGTCTTTTTTTCAAGTTCAGGATTTTTTAAGATTTCTGTATCATTTTCTGTCCAGCATCATTTTGATGTATTTTCCTGTATATGAATTCGGGTTTTCTGCCACTTCTTCCGGTGTACCGCACGCAACAACTGTGCCCCCCTTGTCACCGCCTTCCGGTCCGATATCGATAATATAATCTGCTGTCTTGATCACATCCAGGTTATGTTCGATCACGATAACCGTATTGCCATCTGCCGCGAGTCTGCGCAGGATTTCCGTCAACTTGTGCACATCTGCAAAATGAAGTCCGGTTGTTGGTTCGTCCAGAATGTACACTGTCTTCCCAGTGCTTCTCCGGCTCAGTTCAGTTGCAAGCTTGATCCGCTGTGCTTCACCGCCGGAAAGGGTTGTAGACGGCTGGCCAAGACGAATATAAGAAAGTCCTACATCGTAAAGTGTCTCCATTTTTCTACGGATACTCGGTACATTTTCAAAGAAATGAAGCGCCTCTTCTACTGTCATATTCAGAACATCATAAATGCTTTTTCCTTTATATTTTACCTCCAGTGTCTCACGGTTGTAGCGTTTTCCGCCGCATACCTCACACGGCACATATACATCCGGAAGGAAATGCATCTCGATCTTGATGATTCCATCTCCGCTACACGCTTCACAGCGTCCGCCCTTGACGTTAAAGCTGAATCTTCCTTTTTTATAGCCTTTCGCCTTCGCATCCGCGGTTGCCGCAAACAGATCCCGGATCAGGTCGAATACTCCGGTATATGTCGCCGGATTGGATCTTGGCGTCCTTCCGATTGGAGACTGGTCAATGTCGATCACTTTGTCCAGCATTTCCAGTCCTTCAATCCGCTTATGCTTTCCAGGAATCACACGGGCACGGTTTAGCTTTTTCGCCATACTCTTGTAAAGGATTTCATTCACCAATGAACTCTTGCCGGAACCAGATACGCCGGTTACACAGGTCATCACGCCAAGTGGGAACTTCACGTCAATATTTTTCAGGTTGTTCTCTGCTGCACCTACAACTTTGATCCAGCCGGTCGGAACTGCGCGGGTTTTCGGAACCGGGATCTTGATCTTTCCGCTTAAATATGCACCTGTGATCGACCGTTCTACTTTCATGATCTCCTGTGCCGTTCCCTGGGCAACCAGTTCTCCACCATGTTCTCCGGCTCCCGGTCCGATATCGATTACCTGGTCTGCCGCAAACATGGTATCTTCATCATGCTCAACCACGATCAGTGTATTTCCAAGATCACGGAGATGCTTGAGTGTTGCGAGAAGTTTGTCATTATCTCTCTGGTGCAGGCCGATACTTGGCTCATCCAGAATATAAGCCACACCCACAAGACCGGAACCGATCTGCGTCGCAAGCCGGATTCTCTGTGCTTCTCCACCGGAAAGAGTTCCTGTTGCACGGGCAAGTGTCAGATATTCCAGACCCACATCCAGAAGAAACTGCAGGCGCGCTTTGATCTCTTTTAATATCTGTCCGCCGATCATCTGCTGCGTCTTTGACAGTTCCAGACTGCTGATAAACCGCTGAAGCCGTTCAATCGACATTGCTGTTACGTCTGAAATATTTTTATCTCCGACCGTTACCGCAAGTGCACCCTTTTTCAGTCGCTGTCCGCCACATTCTCGGCAAGGTGTGATCTGCATAAAACTCTCATATTCTGCTTTCATAGTCTCCGATCCCGTTTCACGGTATCTTCGCTCCACATTTCGGATCAGCCCATCAAATGCAACGTCATAGATCCCTTCCCCGCGTTGTCCTTTATAATAGACCTTGACTTCTTTTCCATTAGTCCCACGAAGTAAAACATCCTGGATTTCTTTCGGATACTGTTCAAACGGCGTATCCAGGTCAAAATGATATTCCTTGCAGAGCGCTTCCAGAATCGCGTGAGTAAAACTGCTCTTATCGGTACAGGACTGCCATCCTGTCACCACGATTGCTCCTTCATTGATGCTGAGTGATTTGTCCGGAATCATCAGATCTTCATCAAACTCCATCTTATATCCGAGTCCGAAACATACCGGGCAGGCCCCAAATGGATTGTTAAATGAAAAGCTTCTCGGCTCAATCTCATCAATACTGATTCCGCAGTCCGGGCAGGCAAAATTCTGGCTGAAATTCAACGGTTCCCCTCCGATCACATCCACGACCAGAAGCCCCTCCGCAAGACTTAATACACTTTCTATGGAATCTGCAAGTCTTTTTTCAATCCCCGGCCTGACAACCAGACGGTCTACAACAATCTCAATATTATGTTTGATATTCTTGTCCAATGTGATTCCTTCGGAAAGCTCATACATATTTCCGTCAATCCTTACACGGACATAACCGCTTTTCTTTGCTCTGTCCAGAAGCTTGACATGGGTTCCCTTTCTCCCCCGCACAACCGGTGCCATCAGCTGGATCTTTGTCCCTTCCGGAAGTGCCATGATCTGATCGGTCATCTCATCTGCCGTCTGCTTCTTGATCTCTCTTCCACACTTCGGACAATGCGGAATCCCGATTCTCGCATACAGCAATCGAAAATAATCGTAAATCTCCGTCACAGTTCCGACTGTGGATCTCGGGTTGCGGTTCGTAGACTTCTGGTCAATGGAAATCGCCGGTGAAAGTCCTTCAATACTTTCTACATTCGGTTTCTCCATCTGCCCAAGGAACTGTCTTGCGTAAGAAGACAGAGATTCCATATATCGTCTTTGTCCCTCTGCATAAATTGTATCAAATGCAAGGGATGATTTGCCGGAACCACTGAGACCGGTCAGTACTACCAGTTTGTTTCTCGGAATATCTACATCAAGATTCTTCAAATTGTGCTCGTTCGCACCTCTGATCTTTATCAGTTCTTTCTTTTCTTCTGCCATCTGTTCTTCCTCTTCTATCTCTTCGCTTTACTCCATCTCATTCAAATGCTTTTTCAGCTCGATCAGCTTATCCCGCAGCTCTGCTGCCGCCTCGAAATTCAGCTCTGCTGCCGCTTTCTTCATCTGCTTTTCCAGCTTCTTGATCAGCTTTTCCAGCTCTGCCGCACTCATGGATTCCGGATCTTTTTCCAGCTTCATCTCTTCTGCTGCAACCTTCTTTGAAATACTGATCAGATCACGCACCGACTTCTTGATCGTCTGCGGCGTGATCCCATGTTCTTCATTGTATTTCATCTGAATCTCACGACGGCGCATCGTCTCATCAATCGCCATCCGCATCGAATCCGTCATGTTATCCGCATACATGATAACATGCCCCTCTGCATTTCTCGCCGCACGACCAATGGTCTGGATCAGCGAAGTTTCTGAACGCAGGAAACCTTCTTTGTCCGCATCCAGAATCGCTACCAGTGTGATCTCCGGAATATCCAGGCCTTCTCGAAGCAGGTTGATTCCAACCAGTACATCAAATACATCTAGGCGCATATCCCGGATGATCTCTGTCCTTTCCAGAGTATCAATATCCGAATGTAAATATTTCACACGAATGCCAAGCTCCCGCATATAATCGGTCAGATCTTCTGCCATACGCTTTGTCAGTGTTGTGATCAGTACCTTATTCTTCTTCGCTGTTTCTTTATTTACCTCACTGATCAGATCATCAATCTGTCCTTCGATCGGGCGCACTTCTACTTCCGGATCCAGAAGACCTGTCGGTCGGATTACCTGCTCTGCCCGCAGCAGTTCATGAGACTCCTCGTACTCTCCCGGAGTCGCCGATACAAACAGTACCTGGTCAATCTTACTTTCAAACTCCCCAAAGCTGAGTGGTCTGTTATCCTTTGCCGATGGCAGACGGAATCCATAATCTACCAGCGTTGTCTTTCTCGACTGATCGCCGTGATACATAGCTCCAATCTGTGGAATCGTCTTATGCGACTCATCGATCATGATCAGAAAATCATCCGGAAAATAGTCAATCAATGTACATGGCGGCTCCCCTGCTTTCTGCCCGGTCAGATGTCTCGAATAGTTTTCAATTCCGGAACAAAATCCTGTCTCTCGCATCATTTCTATATCAAAATTCGTTCTCTCAGAAATACGCTGTGCTTCCAGAAGCTTATCTTCCCCTTTAAAATAACGGATCTGCTGCTCCAGTTCTTCTTCAATCTCCCCGATGGCACGCTCCATATTCTCCTTGGACACTACATAATGAGATGCCGGGAAAATTGCCACATGCCCGATCACATTCAACACTTCACCGGTCAATGTATCAATCTCTGTTATTCTGTCTATCTCATCACCGAAAAATTCAACTCTGTATGCAATTTTTTCCGAATACGCCGGGAAAATCTCAACCACATCTCCTCGCACCCGGAACGTTCCACGCTTGAAATCCATATCATTGCGGTCATACTGGATCTCAACCAACTTCTTCAGAACTTCATCCCTGTCTTTAATCATGCCCGGTCTAAGTGAAATCACCATCTCCTTGTAATCAATCGGCGAACCCAGTCCATAAATGCAGGACACACTTGCCACAATGATGACATCATTCCGCTCAGAAAGCGCTGCTGTCGCAGAGTGGCGGAGCTTGTCGATCTCATCGTTGATGGCAGAGTCCTTGGCAATGTAAGTGTCGGATGACGGAACATAAGCTTCCGGCTGGTAGTAGTCGTAGTAGGAGACAAAATATTCCACTGCGTTATCGGGGAACATCTCCTTGAACTCTCCGTACAACTGAGCCGCTAACGTCTTATTATGAGCGATGACAAGTGTCGGCTTCTGTAATTGCTGAATCACATTTGCCATCGTAAAAGTCTTTCCAGAACCCGTAACCCCTAGTAAAGTCTGGCATTGATTGCCTTCCTTGAACCCTTTCACAAGCTCTGCAATCGCCTGTGGCTGGTCTCCGGTCGGCTTATATGGGGCTTTTAATTTGAACTCATTCATGGTAAATCCCTCCATTTGTGACTTTTACTATGATCATTATCAGCCAAAAATTCGTATCCAGATTCGTAACGAAAAGCTTATTTTATGGTAAATAGATGTCCTTTTCACCTCGTTACGAATAAAAGTCACAAAACTGATTTTTGCGGATAAAACAGCACTCGGAAATACCTGATGATACCAGGCTCCAGTTCTGTCATATTTTTACTGTTTGTTCTTGTAACAGTCCTTATTATATCAGACATTTTTTTGAAAGTATATAGATGAAGGTAAGAAAAAAGTACAAATGTTCGATTCTTATTTGTACTTTTCTCTCTTACTACTATTCTACTACAATATATTTATGGATAATCCCCTTACATCCAGTAAGGAATTATCCATCTTGTTGCTTAAGCTGTTAGAATGTAGGTAGCAATTGGATATCGTCCTTATTCTTGGACCTTGCGTCCGTAAAATAGACTGATAACCAGCTCCTCATTCGCAGCGTTCGTTTTATGCAGGTTGAATCGCC
>ENA-ORNZ01000098-ORNZ01000098.1-human-gut-metagenome-genome-assembly--contig:-NODE-98-length-132770-cov-5.651351_pt1 | contig 132770 bp, 108 predicted proteins | sample MGYA00242124_ERZ509040 | MGnify/ENA primary metagenome ERZ509040 (study PRJEB26280, sample SAMEA2338733) | human gut metagenome | biome: human gut; feature: human-associated habitat; material: faeces... | reverse complement strand
ATAAACGCTGAAGGCATCTAAGCGTGAAGCCCCCCTCAAGATGAGATATCCCATCCGAAAGGAGTAAACCCCCTTGAAGACGACGAGGTTGATAGGGCAGAGGTGGAAGTGTGGTAACACATGGAGCTGACTGCTACTAATAGGGTGAGGGCTTGACCAACTAGTGAGAAAGCGGTCAGGACAGGATGGAAACAGAACGGAGTGAGTTTACTCACAGAGTGATGTTTACAGAATGGACTGGACATTTGAGAACAAATGACACCGAATGACGAAGTCATGAGGTGACCGATTTCGAGTGAAAGCATGGTTAAGATAATCGATTGCTTAGTCAACATGTATGTGGTTTTGAAGATACGATGATGTAGGGGATTGGTCAAATGGTATGATAGGGGTCTCCAAAACCTTTGGTGGGAGTTCGATTCTCTCATCCCCTGTTTTTAGCGGGTCGGAAAGTCTTTTAAATTAAGGCTTTCCGACTTTTTGCTTTTCATCCAAAATACAGGATACAGGAGCGCCGGAGAGGACTCCAAATTGTCACATTTTATTTTTTTGACTATCAGATAAAAAGAAAATCAGAAAAGAGGAATGTATGGAAAAATTTTCAGTATTTGTGAATAACGTAGACTCGTTAGTATGGAGCATGGTACTTGTTGTATTATGTCTCGGTGTGGGATTGTATCTTTCAATCAGACTGAAATTCCCACAGATTCGACTGATGAAAGAAATGATTCATCTTTTAATGGATAAAGAAGAAAGTGAAAGCGGAATTACTCCGTTTCAGGCATTTGCGACAACGGTAGGTGCCCGTGTTGGAATGGGAAATATTGCCGGTGTTGCTTCTGCAATTTTTTACGGAGGTCCGGGTTCTGTATTCTGGATGTGGATGATCGCGGCAATCGGAGCGGCTTCTGCATTTGTAGAATCTGCGCTGGGACAGGCTTACAAGGTCAAAAATCCGGATGGAGAATTTTCAGGAGGCCCGGCATATTACATAGAAAAAGGGTTAAAATGCAAACCGTATGCGATCCTTTTTGCAATTGTTGCATTTCTGGGACCTGGATTTCTCATGCCGGGTGTGCAGATTAACTCACTTGTAACAGTTTTTGAAGAAGCATTTTCTGTAAATAAAATTCTTGTCGGTGCTATCTGTTGTGTAATCCTCGGTATTGTTGTTTATGGAAGTATTAAAAGAATCGCACAGATTGCGGAATTACTTGCGCCGGCGATGTGTGCGGTATATATTCTTGCGGCAGTCATTATTCTAGGACTCAATATTACCAAACTTCCGGGAATCCTGAAAATGATCATTCAGTCTGCATTCGGAGTGCATGCAGTACTGGGAGGTATTGTTGGTTCTGCAGTTTCATGGGGAGTCAAACGTGGTATTTATTCCAATGAAGCGGGAATGGGATGTGGTGCGATCGTTTCTGCAGCGGCAGAATGTTCACATCCTGCAAAACAGGGACTGATCCAGTCATTTTCTATTTATGTGGATACATTATTTATCGGAACAGCAACAGCAATGATCGTTCTTTTGACAGGTACATTTGATGTAGCTGATGCAGCCGGAAATCTTCTGATCAGTCAGACCGGCGGGCTGGAATCCGGAATCAAATGGACACAGCATGCATTGATAAGTACTTTTGGAACGTGGAGTGGCAAGGCACTTGCCATCATTATTGTTTTGTTTGTATTTACGTCTATGACGGGATATTGTTATCAGGCAGAATCCAATATCCGTTATCTGACAGGTAACAGCAAAAAGGCAGTTGCAATCGCCAGAGCAGTGTTCCTTGCAGCATCTTTCCTTGGGGCAATTGTAAATGCAGATGCTGTATGGGCAATGGGTGATATCGGATACGGACTTATGGCATGGGCAAATATCATTGCAATCGCACTTCTTGCACCAAAAGCTGTAGAAATCCTGCGAGATTACGAAAAACAAAAGAAAAGCGGTAAGAATCCGGTGTTTGATCCGGCAAAATTCGGTATCAAAGATGAGACCGGAGCGTGGAACCGAAAAAAAGATAGTTGACCTTGTGTCAGCTATCTTTTTGGTTATGAATAGATTTAGAAATTTTCTATGTATTTGATGACTTTTTCCGTGGTGGTGTTCTGATATTTCCCTTTTTTCCAGATAACACCAATACGCTGTTCGATGGAAGGCATGACCGGAATTCCAATTATTTCCGGATGGGCGTCAACAATAGAGCGGTACAGGAAAGTGCCGACCTGCTCGGTTTTTACCATATTGAGAAGTGTGGTAATCTGGCTGGTGTTCAGGAGCACATGTGGATTGACGCCGACTGCCTTGAACTGGCGTGTGAGGGTCATTACCTGAACAGAATCGGTATTAAAAAGAATCAGAGGTTCGTTGGCAAGCATATTTAGAAGGATAGTCTGCTGGCCGGCAAGCGGATGTTCCGGTGAGACACAGAAAAGCAGATCCTCTGTATCGATGATGCGGGAATTGCATTTGTCAATGGCAGGTTGCTCTGCGTTTACAATCGCTACATCCAGTTTTTCCTCGAGTACGAGATTGCAGGCTTTGATTGAGCCGAATTCATAAAGGCGAAAATCAACCTCTGGAAAATTTTTTTTCAGTGAAAAATAGAGTTCCGGAAGATAGATGGTTCCGAGCATCGGCGGTATTCCGATACGTATGGGAATGATCTTTTTGCGTAGTTCGTGAAATTCAGATTCTACGGAATCTGCATGTGCAAGAAGTTCTTCAGCACTTTTATAAAAAAGCTCTCCCTCTGGAGTGAGGGTCAGTTTGTTATTATTGCGGAAAAAAAGATTGACGCCAAATTCTTCCTCCAAAGTGCGGATCGCATTGGAAATGGATGGCTGTGTTACAAAAAGTTCTTTGGCAGCCTTCGTGATATTGTGGTATCGCGCAGCAACACAAAAATATTCTAACTGAGTTAATTTCATAATGAAATTGTCCTCCATCGTAAAAATTTGTTTTTATAATAGCATATAATATAGAGAAAGTAAAAGATGGAGTTTTGAAATGCAGGAAATTATGCAGTATACCACATATGGAATCGCTTTGATCGGAGGGCTTGCATTCTTAGTCGCAATTATTGTGCAGGTGCTGAAAGAATTGCCGAAATTAAAAAAGATTCCGACAAGTGTTGTCGCGCTTGTGGTATCTCTGATCCTCTGTCCGGTTACGCTGATTGCTTTATGTACATGGTATGCCGTAAAAATCACGTGGTATTATGTTATGGCGGCGCTGCTCGGTGCTTTTCCGGTGTATCTCGTTGCAACAGGAGGATGGGAAAAAATAAAAGGAATCTGGGATCGAACACAATACAAAAAGAAAGATCAATGAAACAAACAGACATCACTCTGCTTACTATATAAAGAGGGGAGTGATGATATGAGTCTCTTAAAAGATTTTACAGATCTTGGTAATTTTTATGCGGATAAAGGCGGAAACAGACCCTATCTGGAAAAAAGAAGCAATGCATATCTGGATGATTTTACGAGGAATGCAGGAAGCAATAATTATACAAAATTTGCGAGGGATGTCAACAGGTGGGGACAGCCGGGATGTCAGGGGCAGCCATGGTGTGCTGTTTATCAGTTCTGGAAACTGGTAAAAATATTCGGACTGAAAAAAGCTCTGCAGATCATGGGAGGCGGTTTTTATAACTGTCGAAGTGTGACAAGACATGCAAAAAATAATGGTACATGGAAAAAAACACCGAAAAAAGGAGCACTGGTCGTTTTTCGAAATGGGACACATATAGGATCAATTATCAATTATAATGGAAGCTACATCTATACAAATGAGGGAAATACTTCAAGTTCAGTGGGTGTCGTTGCAAACGGCGGTTCGTGCAGGAACAAACGATATCGTAGAGGAGATCCCGCAATAGACGGCTATGTATGGATCAATTACGGAACATCAGGGGAATCGACAAGCGTGGACGCGGCATCTACTCTGAAAAGAAGGCCGCAATATGTCGGTAAAGTTACGGCAAAAGAGTTGAATGTCAGATCGTGGGCGGATGTGGAAAGTCCAGTCATCAAGAAGTGGCCATTGCTTCGGGAAGGTAATCTGGTTGACATCTGTGACACCATAAAAGCCTCAGATGGTTCAGAGTGGTATTATGTACGAATTGCCGGTAAGTATTATGGATTTGTTGCCACAAAATATATAAAGCGACAGTGAGATAGAGACACAGGGAAAGGCTATTGAGACAATTTTTTCAATAGCTTTTTCTTATGGAACCATATGTTTTTATAAATGTACAATCTGGAAAGTGGCAGTTATAATAACAGCATAAACAGTAACGAACGGCCGAATGATTACTGAAATTACAAAACGAAAAATTAGGAGGGGGTAGTAATGAGTCCATCAACAATTACGTTGCTGTTTCTCCTTTTTGCGGTAATCATGTTTGTACTTGAAAAGATTCCGCTTGGAGTTACATCAATGATCGTCTGTATAGGTCTCGTGGTAACCGGAGTACTTGATGTAAAAACAGCTTTTGCAGGATTCATCGACAGTAATGTCATCTTGTTTGTATCCATGTTCATCGTGGGTGGGGCTTTATTTGAAACTGGCATGGCAAACAAAATCGGAGGTATTGTAACAAAATTTGCAAAAACAGAAAGAATGCTGATCATCGCGATCATGGTAATCGTAGGTCTGATGAGTGGTGTATTATCCAACACAGGTACAGCAGCAGTTCTGATTCCGGTAGTTATCGGTATTGCAGCAAAATCCGGATACAAGAGATCCCGTCTTCTGATGCCGCTGGTATTTGCAGCAGCTATGGGCGGTAACCTTTCTCTGATAGGAGCTCCGGGTAACCTGATCGCACAGAGTGCACTTCAGGAAATTGACATGAAATTTGGTTTTTTCGAATATGCAATCGTAGGTATTCCAATCCTGGTTGCAGGAATTCTCTTCTATGCAACAGTTGGTTATAAGCTTCTTCCGAATCATGATGTAAAGGATGAAGGAGCGTTTGACACAGAAAAAGATTTCAGCGATGTTTCGGTATGGAAACAGTGGTTATCTCTGATAATCCTTGTGCTGACACTGCTGGCAATGATCTTCGAAGACAAAATCGGCGTTAAGTTATGTATTTCCGGTGGAATCGGAGCACTGCTTCTGATCCTCACAGGAGTTATTTCAGAGAAAGATGCACTGAAATCCATCGATCTCAAGACAATCTTTCTTTTTGGTGGTACGCTTTCCCTTGCAGCAGCACTTCAGGAAACAGGAGCCGGTGAACTGATTGCCAACAAAGTGATTGGAGCACTTGGTGCAAATCCATCTCCATACATACTGACATTTGTAGTATTTATTCTCTGCTGTATCCTGACGAATTTCATGTCAAACACAGCAACGACCGCTCTTATGGTTCCAATCTGTCTGTCCATCGCACAGGGAATGGGAGCTGACCCGAGAGCAGTACTGATGGCATGTGTAATCGGCGGTTCCTGTGCTTACGCAACACCGATCGGAATGCCGGCAAATACGATGGTAGTCGGAGCAGGCGGATACAAATTTATGGATTATGTAAAAGCAGGTTTTCCGCTTATCATTATAGCAACTATTGTAAGTATGATCATTCTTCCGATCGTATTCCCGTTCTTCCCGTGAGAAGCAGCGGCATGAAAGGAATTTGATACAATAAAAATAAGCTTAGTTTAATCTCAATTATATGAACCAGGAGGACAAAAAAAATGGGTAAGAAAGAACAGGTAGAGCAGCTTACCACTTATATGGCGAACTTTGTTTCCTATATTGGTAAAGTACTGCCGGATGACATCAAAGCAAAGATCAATGAGCTTGCAGAGAAAGAGGACAGCCCACTTTCCAAAGTAATCTACCAGACAATGCAGAGAAATCAGGTCCTTGCAAAAGAACTCAACAGACCGAGCTGTCAGGACACCGGTGTATTACAGTTCTGGGTAAAATGTGGTACAAACTTTCCATTAATCGGGGAACTCGAAGCACTGCTCAAAGAAGCTGTTGTAAAAGCTACTTTCGAAGCACCTCTTCGTCATAACAGCGTAGAAACATTTGATGAGTACAATACCGGTAAAAACGTTGGTAAAGGAACTCCTACTGTATTCTGGGATATCGTTCCGGACAGTGATAAATGTGAGATTTATACATACATGGCCGGAGGCGGATGTACTCTTCCGGGAAAAGCTATGGTTCTGATGCCGGGTGAAGGTTATGAAGGCGTAACAAAATTCGTTATGGATGTTATGACCTCCTATGGCTTAAATGCTTGTCCGCCACTCCTTGTAGGTGTTGGTGTTGCAACATCCGTAGAAACTGCAGCACTGCTTTCAAAGAAAGCTCTTATGAGACCGCTTGGAAGCCACAACGAAAACGAGCGTGCTGCATCTATGGAGAAACTGCTTGAAGACGGTATCAATGCAATCGGCCTTGGACCACAGGGTATGGGCGGTAAATATTCTGTAATGGGTGTTCATATCGAAAACACAGCGAGACATCCATCCACAATCGGTGTGGCTGTAAACGTTGGATGCTGGTCCCACAGACGTGGACACATCATTTTTGATAAAGACCTTAACTACACAATCACAACACATTCGGGGGTGACTTTATAATGCTGGAAATGAAAGATGGAAAGAAAATTTTAACAACACCGGTCTCAGCAGAAGATCTCAAGGATATCCATGTAGGAGATATCGTATACTTAAATGGAAGCATGACAACCTGCCGTGACGTTGCACACAGACGTCTCGTAGAAGAAGGACGTGAACTTCCGGTTGATGTAAAGGATGCAGCTATTTTTCATGCCGGACCGATCATCCGTCCACTGGAAAACGACAAGTTCGAAATGGTATCTGTAGGACCGACAACCAGTATGCGTATGGAAAAATTTGAATATGAATTCGTAAAAGAGACAGGTGTCCGCGTGATTATCGGTAAAGGTGGTATGAAAGAAAACACCGAGCGTGCCTGCAAAGAGTTTGGTGCGATCCACTGTGTATTCCCGGCCGGAAACGCAGTTGTAGCAGCAACAGAAGTAGAAGAAATCGTAGATGCTCAGTGGAGAGACCTCGGAATGCCTGAGACACTGTGGCACTGCCGTGTCAAAGAGTTCGGACCGCTGATCGTATCTATCGATACAGAAGGCCGCAACCTCTTTGAAGAGAATAAAGTGATCTTCAATCAGAGAAAAGATAAAGCAGTAGAAGAAATCTGCAAACATGTAAGTTTCATTAAGTAATTAAATTCCTCAAAAGCAATTTCTACACACACGTACTTAGTAAGTAAACCAAAATTTTTGCCAAAAAATAAAGCCAAAACAGAAGCCACACAGAAGGATTCACTGTCATGGTCCTTGGGTGTGGCTTTTGTCTGGTTTGATAAGAAAATTCTCCTGAGATTAAAAAATTTTATACGAAACTGAGATCTTTATAAGCAGGAAAACCATAAGCTGATTCGGTATTTCTGATTGCAGAGAGAATTGCTTCTGCCATAACATCTGCAGCAAGTGTTCCGACCATATCACAGTCAGCAGGTATGTTTCCGACAGAAAGTGCGTAAATACTGTCTCCGTCAGCTGAGGTATGCACAGGACGGATCGAACGTGCATAGCCATTGTGTGTTATGCCGGCAATTTTACAGAGCTGGCTTTTGGTGAAGGCGGCATTGGTGATGATCGCACCGATTGTGGTATTTTCCACAAATTTGTTTTCGTGGATGTCATATGACCGGTAAAGAAACTGTGCAGAATCAGCAAAAGATTTCTGGTCATCAGAGAGCATGCCGGCGATGATCTGACCATTGTGATGATCATAAATATCCCCCAGGGCATTGACGGCGACGATAGCGCCGATCTTTAATTCTCCAATCTGTACTGCATAACTTCCGATGCCGGATTTCATGCAGTGTTCCATGCCATTTAATTTGCCGATGGTTGCGCCGGTTCCGACACCAAAGCAGCCATCCTGGTAATTATTCTGCCAGGCACCGACACAGGCTTCGTATCCCATGGCTTTATCCGGACGGGTATATGGATCAGCAACAGTCAGATCAAAAATATCTGACTGACATACGAGAGGAACTTTCGCGATGCCGACATCGAGCCCGATTCCTTTCTCTTCCAGAAACTGCATAACACCGCCGGCAGCATCAAGTCCGAAAGCACTTCCACCGCCGAGCAGGACTGCGTGAATCCGATCGGCAGCAGCAAGAGGTTTCAACAGTTCGCTTTCACGGGAAGCCGGTCCGCCTCCACGTACATCGAGTCCTGCGCACATGCCGGTTTCGCTTATAATGACGGTACAGCCTGTTCCGGACGAGGTGTTTTGGGCATTACCAATGCGGATATTGTCAAAATCTTTTATGGAAATTATTTTCATTGTATGCCTCCTTGAGTTAAATATAATTATACTAACAAAGAACTATTTTAAAGTCAAACAGAATGGAGGAACAAAAAAGTCGCAGCAGAGTGAAAAGAAGGAAAACGTTTTGCGATATCTGATTGCAAGAACTCTCTCAGGCAGTTATAATGAACATCAGGACTTCTAAAAAAGAAGATAATGATGGGGGAACTGGAGAGGGAAAATTATGGATTATCAGCAGTTTATTACATTTATCATGGAAATGCTTGGAACAGTTGCGTTTGCAGCGTCCGGAGCCATGGTAGCGGTAGATCGTGCCATGGATATTTTCGGTGTGATCGTGCTCGGAGTTACGACAGCTGTCGGCGGTGGTGCGATACGTGATGTGATTCTTGGAATCGTACCGCCTGCAATGTTCAGGAATCCGATTTATACACTGGTGGCAACGATTACATCCTGTGTAGTTTTTCTGATCTTATATTTAAAGAAAGAGCTTTTGCAGGGGCACAATCGTGAGACTTATGATAAAGTCATGCTTGTGATGGACTCGATCGGACTTGGGATATTTACGGTAGTAGGTGTAAACACCGGAATTTCACATGGATATGTGGATTATATGTTTCTGCTTGTGTTTCTTGGGACGATTACCGGCGTTGGTGGTGGATTACTGAGAGATATTATGGCAGGAGTACCACCATACATTCTTGTGCGCCATATTTATGCATGTGCATCAATCGTAGGAGCAATTGTCTGTGTGGTTCTGTACCGTCATTTTGGTGCGGTTGCGTCTATGGTAGGAGCGTCAGCAGTCGTAGTTCTGATACGGTATCTGGCAGCACATTACCGCTGGAATCTTCCGAAGCTTACACGTGAAGAAGAGAATTGAATATTGTTGCAGACAAAGAAGCAGCCCTTCTCCGAATCGGAGATGAGCTGCTTTTGTACATTTTACTTATAGAGGAAATTTTAAGGGCTTACCGGAATGTTATTCCAGTGTCTGTGTGTCCTGAAGAGCTTCGAAACCTTCCTCACCGGTACGGATCTTAACAACATTTTCGATATCGTATACGAAGACTTTACCGTCACCGTACTGACCGGTATGAAGAACTCTCTTGGCAGTTTCGATAACTGTTTTGACCGGTACCAGGCTGACAACGATCTCAATCTTAATCTTAGGCAGCAGGTTCATATCCATCTCAACACCACGGTAGTAGGAGCGGGCACCTTTCTGTACACCACATCCCATAACGTTTGTAATGGTGATACCGGTAACACCGATTTCATTCATTGCATGCATGAATTCTTCAAGTTTGCTCTGACGTGTGATAATAACTACTTTTGTCAGTTTGTGTACGCCTTCTTTTGGAAGTTCCGGAATTGTGTTAACAACTTCAGCCGGAGCTACATTTGCGGAAATATTTGCAGAGGCTGCTTTCTTTGCAACGCCCATAGGAGCAGGAACGGTCATGGTGTCATGCACAACAAATCCGTCATAAGCACTTGTAAGACCATGTTCTTTGGAATCCAGACCTTCGATTTCTTCTTCAGCGGATACACGAAGGCCGATGGTATGTTTGATCGCCTGGAAAATAATTGTCATAGTAACAGCAACCCATGCGATTGTGATGAGCATACCGACGAGCTGTACGCCGAATCCATGGAAACCGCCGCCAACCAGAAGACCTTTCCAGCCTGTGCCAGCTCCGTCAGAGAAAAGACCAACTGCAAGGGTACCGAAAGCACCGTTTAATCCGTGGACCCCGACTGCACCAACCGGATCATCTACTTTAAGTACTTTGTCAATAAATTCAATACCGAATACAACTACAAAACCAGAGATAATACCAATGATAGCAGCAGATACCGGAGATACGGTATCACATCCGGCTGTAATAGCAACAAGACCTGCAAGAGATCCGTTCAGAGACATGGAAACATCAGGTTTTTTGTATCTTACCCATGTGATGAGCATAACGGCAACTGTTGCAACAGCAGCAGCAAGGTTGGTAGTTACAAAAATCTTACCTGCACTTACGATAGCATCGCCTTCCATGCTGACAGTAGATGCACCGTTGAATCCGAACCAGCAGAACCAGAGGATGAATACACCTAAAGCACCGATGGTAAGGTTGTGTCCCGGGATGGCTTTTGATTTGCCGCTCTTAGAGTATTTTCCGATACGAGGTCCGAGGATGAGAGCACCAACAAATGCGGCTACACCACCGACCATATGTACTGCACAGGAACCTGCGAAATCATGAAATCCCATCTGGCTGATAAAACCACCGCCCCAGATCCAGTGTCCGGATACCGGATAAACGATCAGGCTGATCAGGAAACTGTAGATACAGTAGGATGAGAACTTTGTACGCTCTGCCATAGCTCCGGATACAATTGTAGCGGATGTTGCGCAGAAGACTGTCTGGAAGATCAGGAATGCCCAGAACGGAACACCGTCAGGGAGCATTGCGGAACCATAATTAGCTTCGGTAGCAATTCCACCGATCTTTCCGAAGAATCCGTTTCCGGCTCCGAACATGATTCCGAATCCGACGATCCAGAATGTAGGAGTACCGATACAAAAGTCCATAAGGTTTTTCATAATAATGTTACCAGCATTTTTCGCTCTGGTAAAACCAGTTTCGACCATTGCAAAACCGGCCTGCATAAAGAAGACAAGTGCGGCACCTAAAAGTACCCATATTGTGTTTACTGCTGAATAATCCATAAAGTTACCTCTCTTTCCCTAAAAAGTTGAATAAGTTAATGGTTACAAAATTGAAAAGGCACGGGAATGATGTTATATCATTCTCCGCGCCTTTACGAATCAAATATATATATGTAAAACAGGGGATGTCGTATCGTGTGATTAATGGATGAGGAAATCGATAATGAATTATGAAGTAGTTCATGTTCATAGTGACATCCCCTGATTTTACCATTGTGAAATTGTTTTTCCTCAGTCAGAGATAGAAAACAGAAGTTTTCCGTATGTTGGATATGGAAGGATGGAATCCGGGATCAGAACTTCGGCTGCATCAGCGGAAGCACGAACCTTTTCCATATCAGAAAGGACAACGCTCTGATAAAGTTTAGCACTCTTAAGAAGATCTTTGCCGGTTTCATATTCAGCCATAGCAGTATCTTTTTTCAGGGTTTCGAGATCTTTTGTCATGGTCTCGGAAAGTTCTGTCAGCTGTGTAAGAAGAGAAGCCTCTGCGGATACGGAAATATCCGGAACGACTGATTTCTTAAGTGCTGCGGTCTGTGCAATTTTTTCCATGTATGTAGTAATGCTCGGAAGAAGATCTTTCTGAATGATCTCAGCTAAAGTACCTGCTTCAATGTGAAGGGTTTTCACATAGTTGTCGAGCTTGATCTCGTAACGTGAATGAAGCTCTGCATCAGTGAAGATATGATGACTGGTGAGCAGTTTTTCATTCTTTTCATCGATGAGGTGCGGCAGTGCATCCGGTGTGGAAACCAGATTGTAGAGACCACGTTTTTCTGCTTCTTCAATCCATTCATCTGTGTAGCCGTTTCCGTTGAAGATAACTCGTTTGTGATCAATGATCGTCTTTTTCAGCAGTTCATGAACAGCGGTATCCATCTTATCAGCCGGAACATCTTTCAGTTCCTCATAGAACTGATGAAGTACTTCTGCAACAGCAGTGTTGAGGATGATGTTCGGGTTGGCTACAGAAGAAGATGAGCCAAGCATACGGAATTCAAATTTATTTCCGGTAAATGCAAACGGTGAAGTACGGTTTCTGTCTGTGTTATCTTTTACGAAGTGAGGAAGTACTTTTGCACCGATATCCATCTGAACAGCACCGTGTCCGGTAAAGAATTCATCGTTTTCGATTGCCTTGAGTACTTCGGTAAGTTCATCACCGAGGAAGATGGATACTACAGCCGGCGGAGCTTCGTTTGCACCGAGGCGGTGGTCGTTTCCGGCACTTGCAACAGAAATACGAAGCAGATCAGCGTAATCATCAACTGCTTTGATAACAGATACAAGGAATACAAGGAACTGTGTATTTTCAGCAGGTGTTTTGCCAGGATCCAGAAGATTGACTCCGGTGTCTGTGCTCATGGACCAGTTGTTGTGTTTACCACTTCCGTTGATTCCTTCGAATGGTTTTTCATGAAGCAGGCATACCATGTTGTGTTTTGCTGCAACTTTTTTCATGATTTCCATGGTCAGCTGGTTGTGATCGACAGCAACGTTTGTTGTATCAAATACAGGAGCAAGCTCATGCTGTGCAGGAGCAACTTCATTATGTTTTGTCTTTGCCGGAATACCGAGTTTCCAGAGCTCTTCGTCCAGATCATGCATGTAAGCTGCAACACGTGGCTTCAGAGTTCCGAAATAATGATCTTCCATTTCCTGTCCTTTAGGAGCCGGAGCACCGACCAGTGTACGTCCGCAGAAGATCAGGTCCTTTCTCTTATTATAAAGATCTTTGTCTACAAGGAAATATTCCTGTTCCGGACCTACGGTTGTGTTGATGTGTTTGACTTCTGTATTGCCAAGAAGACGAAGAATCTTAACAGCCTCTTTATTTAAGGTATCCATGGAACGAAGAAGAGGAGTTTTCTTATCCAGTGCTTCGCCACTGTAAGAACAGAAAGCTGTCGGGATATAAAGTGTACGGTCTTTAATGAATGCCGGTGAAGTAGGGTCCCATGCTGTATAACCTCTTGCTTCGAAGGTAGCACGAAGACCGCCTGACGGGAAACTGGAGGCATCCGGTTCACCTTTTACAAGTTCCTTGCCGGAGAAGTCCATAATAATCTGACCGTCAACGGTAGGAGAAATGAAACTGTCATGTTTCTCAGCTGTAAAGTTGGTCATTGGCTGGAACCAGTGAGTATAATGGGTAGCGCCGTGTTCCAGTGCCCATTCTTTCATGGCAACTGCTACGGAGTTGGCAACATCAAGTTCCAGATGTGTACCGTTCTCGATTGTTTTCTTCAGCGCCTTGTACATATCTTTCGGTAATTTCTCACGCATGATCTTGTCATTAAAAACAAGACTGCCATAAATTTCAGGAATGCTATGTCCCATAGTAAAGTCTCCTTTCGATTTTCGATTCCATTAATCGTTATGATCTTAGTGATAAACAAAAAAGGCGCCTTGGAATCTAATCCAAAGCGCCGTTGCTTATGTGATGTAGTATACACAAAAAAAAACTCTTGTCAACATTTTTTGTGAAAAAAATTTCAAATTTTTTGTTTGGTCAGATGAATTTATTTGTATGGCTTTTTGCAGGGACAAGGGTTGACAAAAGTCGATCTTCTATTATAATTTCAGGTAGATTCACAGGTAAATTTCATAGATAATGGGAGGAAATTCTGATGGCAGGAATTAAGGAAGCCTGTGGTGTATTTGGTATTTATGATCTGGATGGAGGTAATGTTGTTCCATCCATTTATTATGGCCTTACATCACTTCAGCATCGTGGACAGGAGTCTTGCGGACTTGCAGTTTCCAAAACGAACGGAGAGCGCGGTAATGTTCAGTTTCATAAGGATCTCGGACTGGTAAGTGAAGTTCTCCGTGAAGATACCATACGGAATATGGAGGGGGATCTCGGGATCGGACATGTACGTTATTCCACGACCGGTGCATCTGTTGCGGAGAATGCACAGCCGCTGGTTCTGTCTTATATTAAGGGAACACTCGCACTTGCACATAATGGTAACCTGATCAATACCCCTGAACTGAAATGGGAACTGATTCAGAACGGAGCAATTTTCCATACAACGACAGACTCAGAGGTTATTGCATTTCATGTGGCAAGAGAAAGGGTACATTCCAAAACTGTTCAGGAAGCAGTCCTGAAAACCGCCCGCAAGTTAAAGGGAGGCTATGCGCTTGTAGTCATGAGTCCGAGAAAACTGATCGGTGTCCGTGATCCGCTTGGATTGAAACCGCTTTGCCTTGGTAAGCGTGACAATACGTACGTGCTTGCTTCTGAAAGCTGTGCACTTACTTCTGTAGGTGCTGAATTTGTCAGAGACATTGAACCGGGTGAGATGATCACGATTTCAAAGAACGGAATCGAATCCAACAAAGAACTGAGTACCGGCAAATATGCCCATTGTGTATTTGAATATATTTATTTTGCAAGACTGGACAGTATGATGGATGGGGTAAAGATTTATGATGCACGTATCCGTGGCGGAAAATCCCTTGCAAAATCCTATCCGGTAGATGCGGATCTGGTTACAGGTGTTCCGGAATCCGGTATTCCGGCAGCGAAAGGTTATTCAGAAGAATCAGGAATCCCGTTTGGATTTGCATTTTATAAGAACAGCTATATTGGAAGAACATTTATCAAACCGACACAGAAAGAGCGTGAGTCCAGTGTCCATCTGAAACTGAGTGTACTGGATTCAGCAGTTAAAGGTAAACGTATCGTACTGGTAGACGATTCCATCGTGCGGGGAACTACGATCGCAAATCTGATCCGTATGCTGAAGAAGGCCGGCGCGCTGGAGGTTCATGTAAGGATCAGTTCACCACCGTTCCTGCATCCATGTTACTTCGGAACAGATGTACCGTCTAATGATCAGCTGATCGCAAGCAATCACAGTGCACAGGAAATCTGTGAGATGATCGGAGCAGATTCTCTTGGATATATGCAGAGTGAATATCTTGAGGGAATGGCAGGCAACCTCCCGTTATGTAAAGCTTGCTTCGATGGTAAGTATCCGATGGATGTGGAAGCAGAACTCAACAAAAAAATCGACTGTGGATGTTGATATTTTTACAAAAATACATATTTACAAACGAAAAAAAATAAGGTATAGTAAATTTTATATTTTAGAATCTTATTTTGACAAAGGCGTCAGGAGCGATTGGGGATAGTCCCTTATGCGCTTCTGGCGGCTTTTTTAATTTTAAGATACAGGATAGAGGAGGAAATCGGTAATGGCAGTAAAATATGTTTTTGTAACAGGTGGTGTAGTATCCGGACTTGGTAAAGGTATTACGGCAGCGTCTCTCGGAAGACTTCTGAAAGCGCGCGGATATCAGGTGACTATGCAGAAGTTTGATCCTTATATCAATATTGACCCGGGTACAATGAATCCGATCCAGCATGGAGAAGTTTTTGTTACGGACGATGGTACAGAGACGGACCTGGATCTGGGGCATTATGAAAGATTTATTGATGAAAGCCTCGACAAAAATTCCAATGTAACGACCGGTAAGGTTTACTGGTCTGTATTACAGAAGGAACGTCACGGAGATTTCGGTGGAGGAACCGTGCAGGTCATCCCTCATATTACAAATGAAATTAAGAGCCGTTTCTACCGTGCAAAATCACAGGACGAAGAAAAAATTGCAATTATTGAAGTTGGTGGAACCGTCGGAGATATTGAAAGCCAGCCGTTTCTGGAATCTATCCGTCAGTTTCAGCATGATGTAGGACATGACAATGCAATTTTGGTTCATGTAACACTGATTCCATATCTGAAAGCTTCGGAAGAAATGAAGACCAAACCGACACAGGCGAGTGTTAAAGAACTTCAGGGAATGGGAATACAGCCGGATGTACTGGTATGCAGAAGCGAACATCCGTTGACTGATGAAATCAAAGGAAAGATCGCTCTGTTCTGTAACGTACCGGTCAGCCATGTACTGCAGAATCTGGATGTGGAATATCTGTATGAAGCACCGCTTGCCATGGAACGTGAGAAACTGGCAGATGTAGTACTGGAATCCTTAAGACTTGAAAATCGCAAACCGGACTTAAGTGAGTGGATTCAGATGGTCAATGACCTCAGAAATCCGGAAAGCGTTGTAAATATTGCAATGGTAGGAAAATATACACAGCTTCATGATGCTTATTTAAGTGTGGTAGAAGCTCTGAAACATGGTGGTATTTCCTGTAAAGCAAAGGTTGAGATCACCTGGATTGATTCTGAAGAACTGAATGAGAAAAATCTGGATCAGACACTTCATAAAGTAGACGGTATTCTTGTTCCAGGAGGATTTGGAAACAGAGGAACCGAAGGTATGATTCTTGCAGCACAGTATGCACGTGTACACAAGATTCCATATCTGGGTATCTGCCTCGGCATGCAGATGGCAATTGTGGAATTTGCCCGTCACGTGCTCGGATATGAAGATGCCAACAGTATCGAACTGGATCCGTCAACAAAGCATCCGGTAATTGCATTGATGCCGGATCAGGAGAGCGTGGAAGATCTGGGAGGTACTTTAAGACTCGGAAGCTATCCATGCGTACTTGCAGACAGCTCCAAAGCATTGGAATTGTTTGGAAAGAAAGAAATTCAGGAGCGTCACAGACATCGTTACGAAGTCAACAATGCATATCGTGAAGAATTGGCCACAAAAGGTATGACGATTGCAGGTACTTCTCCTGACGGACACATCGTAGAGATGATCGAGATCAAGGATCATCCGTTTTACGAAGGAACACAGGGACATCCGGAATTCAAATCCAGACCGAACCATGCACATCCGCTGTTTCGTGGATTTGTAAAGGCAGCAGATGATTATGCAAAACTGAAAAAAAGCCGGCAGGCGAAAAATCAGGAATAAGAAAGGGTAAATGAATATGCAGGAAGTAAGCAGAGAAAATCATGGTCTGTACCGCAGTGAATTTGAACACGACAACTGCGGGATCGGTGCTGTTGTAAATATAAAAGGTAAAAAAACTCATGATACAGTTGCCAATGCGCTCAGGATTGTAGAACATCTGGAGCATCGTGCCGGTAAAGATGCAGAGGGAAAGACCGGTGATGGTGTTGGTATCCTTCTGCAGATTTCACATAAATTTTTCAAAAAAGCCTGTAAGAAAGAAGGATTTGAGATCGGTGATGAGAGAGAATACGGAATTGCCCAGTTCTTTTTCCCACAGCATGAGATCAAACGTGCACAGGCGAAAAAGATGTTTGAGATCATTGTAGAAAAAGAAGGACTGGAACTTCTCGGATGGAGAACTGTGCCGGTAATTCCGGAGGTTCTCGGTCATAAAGCAAGAGAATGTATGCCATACATCATGCAGGCATTTATCAAAAAGCCGGAAGAAGTAGAAAAAGGGCTGCCGTTTGACAGAATGCTGTATATTGCACGCCGCGAGTTTGAACAGAGTAATGATAATACTTATGTTGTGTCTATGAGCAGCCGTACGATTGTATATAAAGGTATGTTTCTTGTGGGACAGCTGCGCACATTCTTTGCAGATCTTCAAAGTCCGGATTATGAATCAGCAATTGCAATGGTTCATTCCAGATTTAGTACCAATACAAATCCGAGCTGGGAAAGAGCACATCCGAACCGCTTTATGGTACACAATGGTGAGATCAATACCATCCGTGGAAATGCTGATAAAATGCTTGCACGAGAGGAAAATATGGAATCGCCTTATCTGAAAGGTCAGCTTCATAAAGTGCTTCCGGTAGTAAACCGCAATGGTTCTGACTCTGCAATGCTGGATAATACACTGGAATTTCTGGTTATGAGTGGTATGGAGCTTCCGCTTGCAGTCATGATCACGATTCCGGAACCATGGGCATATAACGATACGATTTCGCAGGAAAAGAGAGACTTTTATCAGTATTATGCAACAATGATGGAACCATGGGATGGGCCTGCGTCCATTCTGTTTTCTGATGGTGATGTGATGGGAGCAGTCCTTGACCGTAATGGTCTGCGTCCGTCCAGATATTATATTACTTCTGATGGTTATATGATCCTTTCTTCTGAAGTTGGTGTCATGCCGGTACCGGAAGACAAGATTGTTTTAAAAGAGCGTCTGCATCCGGGCAAAATGCTGCTGGTAGACACTGTTCAGGGAAAAGTCATTGACGATGATGAACTGAAGGAAAAATATGCAACCATGCAGCCGTATGGTGAGTGGCTGAACAGCAATCTGGTACAGCTTAAAGATATCAAGATCCCGAACATCCGTATGGAAGAATATACAGATGAACAGCGTGCACGTCTGCAAAAAGCATTCGGCTATACGTATGAACAATATCGTACATCTATCCGCAACATGGCACTGAACGGAGCTGAGAGTATCGGTGCAATGGGTGTGGATACACCACTTGCCGTACTGTCTGATCAGGACCGCCCGTTATTTGATTATTTCAAACAGCTTTTTGCACAGGTTACAAACCCGCCAATCGATGCGATCCGTGAAGAAATTGTTACTTCTACCAGTGTATATGTCGGTAAAGACGGAAACCTTCTGGTACAGCAGCCGGAGAACTGTCATGTACTGAAGATCGTTCATCCGATACTGACAAATACCGATATGCTGAAAATCAAGAATATGCATCATGAGGGATTCAAAGTAGCGGTAGTTTCAACTCTTTATTATAAGAGTACAAAACTGGAACGTGCGATTGACCGCCTGTTTGTAGAAGTAGATAAAGCATACCGTGATGGTGCAAATATTCTGGTGCTTTCAGACAGAGGTGTGGATGAAAACCATATGCCGATCCCGTCACTGCTTGCAGTATCCGCGGTACATCAGCATCTGGTAAAGACAAAGAAGAGTACATCTCTTGCCATTATTCTGGAATCCGGGGAACCAAGAGAAGTGCATCATTTTGCAACACTGCTCGGCTATGGCGCAAGTGCTGTTAACCCTTATCTTGCTCTGGAAACAATCCGTGAGCTGATTGACAATCATATGCTGGATAAAGATTACTATGCAGCAGTAGAAGATTATAACCATGCGGTATTAAGTGGCATTGTCAAGATTGCGTCCAAAATGGGTATTTCCACGATCCAGTCTTATCAGGGATCCCAGATCTTTGAGGCAATCGGTATTTCTCAGGAAGTGATCGACAAATACTTTACAGGAACCGTAAGCCGTGTAGGTGGAATTACACTGGAAGACATTGAAGATAATGTGGAAAAACTGCATTCCGAGGCATTTGATCCGTTAGGTCTTGATACAGACCTTACACTGGACAGTGTCGGCGCACATAAAATGAGAAGTCAGGGAGAGGAACATCGTTACAACCCGCAGACGATCCATCTTCTGCAAGAGTCTACGTGGACCGGAAGCTACGATCTTTTCAAACAATATACAGCGCTGGTAGATAAAGAAAGCCATGGTGCACTCAGAGGTCTTCTGGAGTTTAATTATCCGGAAAAGGCAATCCCGATCGAAGAAGTCGAGAGTGTGGATGAAATCGTAAAACGATTCAAGACAGGTGCAATGTCCTATGGATCTATTTCTCAGGAAGCACATGAGACACTTGCAATCGCAATGAACCATCTGCATGGTAAATCCAATACAGGTGAAGGTGGAGAGAGTGCAGAACGTATTGCTTCTGCCGGAAGCAAGAATGACCGCTGTTCCGCAATCAAACAGGTTGCCAGTGGCCGATTTGGGGTAACAAGCCGTTATCTTGTATCTGCAAGAGAAATCCAGATCAAGATGGCACAGGGCGCAAAACCTGGTGAGGGCGGACACCTTCCTGCAAAGAAAGTATATCCGTGGATTGCCAAAACACGTCATTCCACACCGGGTGTTTCTCTGATCTCACCACCACCGCATCATGATATTTATTCCATCGAGGATCTGGCGCAGCTGATCTACGATTTAAAGAATTCAAATGTATATGCAGATATTTCTGTCAAACTGGTTTCTGAGGCTGGTGTCGGTACTGTCGCGGCCGGTGTTGCAAAAGCCGGTGCACAGACAGTTCTGATCTCCGGTTATGACGGAGGAACAGGTGCCGCACCAAGAAGCTCTATCCACAATGCAGGACTTCCATGGGAACTTGGCCTTGCAGAGACACATCAGACACTTCTTATGAACGGACTTCGTAACCGTGTGCGTATTGAGACAGACGGAAAGCTTATGAGTGGCCGTGATGTTGCAATCGCAGCACTTCTCGGCGCTGAAGAATTCGGCTTTGCGACAGCTCCGCTTGTAACAATGGGCTGTGTGATGATGCGTGTATGTAATCTGGATACATGTCCGGTAGGTGTTGCAACACAGAATCCAGAGCTTCGTAAACGCTTCCGCGGAAAACCGGAATATGTAGAAAACTTTATGAGATTTATTGCACAGGAACTGAGAGAATATATGGCACGTCTTGGCGTTCATACAGTAGATGAAATGGTCGGACGTACAGATCTTTTAAAACAGTCTCCGGATGCAGTCGAACCACATAAAGGAAAACTGGATTTAAGTGCAATTCTGAATAACCCATATGCCGGAAATGGTCAGAAAGTGACCTTTGACCCGAAAGCAGTATATAATTTTGAACTGGAAAAGACACTCGATGAAAAAGTTCTTCTTAAGAAATGTGCAAAGGCAATCTCAAAAGGAGAACACGTGGAATTAAGTGTGGATGTTACCAATACAGACCGTACTTTCGGTACGATACTTGGTGCTGAGATCACCAGACAGACCGGAACAGGGCTGCCGGACGATACAGTAGTAATCAACTGCCATGGAGCAGGTGGACAGAGTTTCGGTGCATTTATTCCGAAAGGTCTTACACTGAATCTGACCGGTGACAGCAACGACTACTTCGGAAAAGGACTTTCCGGTGGTAAGCTGATCGTTAGAGTCCCGGAGAAAGCTGCATACAAACCAGAAGAAAATATCATCATCGGTAACGTTGCTCTGTATGGTGCAACCAGTGGCTATGCGTTTATCAATGGTGTTGCCGGTGAACGTTTTGCAGTTCGTAACTCCGGTGCCTATGCTGTTGTAGAAGGTGTCGGTGAACATGGATGTGAGTACATGACAGGTGGTCGTGTTGTTGTTCTCGGAAGAACCGGAAAGAACTTTGCAGCAGGTATGAGCGGCGGTATTGCATATGTTCTGGATGTGGAGAACAAGCTGTATAAGAACATCAACAAAGCAATGATCTCTATTGAAAAAGTAGAAAATAAATATGACAAAAAAGAACTTCGTGATCTGATCGAAGCCCATGTTGCGGCTACAGGTTCCGAATTAGGTGCAAAAGTGCTTGCCGACTTTGATTATTATCTGCCTCACTTTAAGAAACTGATTCCAAATGAGTACAAGAAGATGATCACACTCAGTGCAAAACTGGAAGAAAAAGGTCTGACAAGTGAACAGGCGCAGATGGAAGCATTTTACGAAAGCATCGGAGCAAAGCATTAAGGAGGATGAGGAAACATGGGAAAGCCAACAGGATTTTTAGAATATAAAAGAGAGACAGCCAAAGTGCTGCCTCCAAAAGTCCGGATCGCCAACTTCAATGAATTCCGGACTCCGATCAGCAAAGAAAAACAGACCATTCAGGGCGCACGCTGTATGGCATGCGGAGTTCCTTTCTGTCAGTCAGGCATGATGCTTAACGGAATGGCTTCCGGATGTCCGCTGCACAATCTTGTGCCGGAAACAAATGATCTGGTTTATACAGGTAATTGGAAACAGGCATACTTAAGACTTTCCAAGACACACAGTTTTCCGGAGTTTACCTCCAGAGTGTGTCCGGCACTCTGTGAAGCGGCCTGTACCTGCAATCTGGACAGTGAGCCGGTTTCAACAAAAGAAAATGAGAGAGCGATTATTGAGACTGCATGGCAGGAAGGATGGGTAAAACCACAGATTCCGCGTGTGCGTACCGGTAAAACAATTGCTGTTGTCGGAAGCGGACCTTCCGGTCTGGCAGCAGCACAGCAGTTAAACAGACGTGGACACAGCGTTACCGTTTATGAAAGAAGCGACCGCCCGGGCGGACTTCTCCGTTATGGCATTCCGAATATGAAACTGGAGAAATCAGTCGTAGACAGACGAATCCATTTAATGGAAGAAGAGGGTGTTAAGTTTGTATTAAATACAAATGTAGGAAAAGACATTACAGCAGAAGAACTTCTTAAGAAATATGACCGTGTCATCCTTGCATGTGGAGCATCCAATCCAAGAGATATTAAAGCCCCGGGAAGAGAAGCAAAAGGAATTTATTTCGCCGTAGATTTCCTCGGACAAGTAACAAAGACTCTTCTGGATTCGAATTTCGAGAAAGTTCCGTATGAACTGGCAAAAGATAAACATGTGCTGGTCATCGGTGGTGGTGATACCGGTAACGACTGTGTAGGTACAAGTATACGTCTCGGAGCAAAATCTGTGACACAGCTTGAGATGATGCCGAAGCCTCCGGCAGAGCGTGCGGCAAATAATCCATGGCCGGAGTGGCCGCGTATCCTCAAAACAGATTATGGTCAGGAAGAAGCCATTGCCGTATTCGGACATGATCCTCGTGTATATCAGACAACCGTAACAGAGTTTATTGCAGATAAAAAAGGAAATGTCTGCAAGGCAAAAATCGTCAAACTGAAACCTCAGAAAGACGAAAAGACCGGAAGAATGATGATGGTACCGGTCGAGGGAACAGAAGAAGTGATTCCGGCAGATGTAGTGCTGATCGCAGCAGGTTTCCTCGGAAGCCAGAAATATGTTACCGATGCATTTAAGGTAAATATCAATGGCCGTACAAATGTGGAGACAAAACCGGAAGCATATGAAACCTCTGTTCAGAGAGTCTTTACAGCAGGTGATATGCATCGCGGACAGTCCCTGGTAGTATGGGCAATCCGTGAAGGTCGCGAGGCTGCAAGAGCCGTAGATGAATCTCTGATGGGATATACAAATCTCTGAAAAAAGTAAAATAGTGTCTTAAAAAGTCTCAAAAAAGAGAGTTGACAAAGATCATGCAGATTGCTATAATACCTGCATGAACAAGGGCGTTCTTTTGGAGGGTAACCCTCCGAAAGTGCGCCCCTTTTTTATTTATTTTTCAAATATAAGGAGAGAATACTATGGGGAATTACACCAGAGAGGAAATACTGCAGATGGTTGAGGAGGAAGACGTAGAATTTATCCGTCTTCAGTTCACCGATATGTTCGGGGCAATTAAAAATATCGCTGTGACGGCTCGGGAACTTCCCCGTGCGTTAGATAATCGCTGTATGATCAATGGCGAACAGGTTGCGGGGATGGATATGGAGAAAGGTTCAGACCTTTATCTCAGCCCGATACTGGATACTTTTGCAATTCTGCCATGGCGTCCACAGCAGGGAAAAGTAGCCAGAATGATCTGTGATCTGTATTTTCCGGATGGTACACCGTACAAAAACAGTCCGCGATATATTCTGGAAAACGTGGCAGGCAAGGCACAGGAAGAAGGCTATACCTGTTATATCGATCCGGAATGTGAGTTTTTCCTGTTCCATACCGATGACAATGGCAATCCGACGACTGTGACACATGAGCAGGCGGGATATCTGGATATCAGTCCGCTGGATCTCGGGGAAAATGCCAGAAGAGATATGGTACTTACATTAGAAGATATGGGAATGGAAGTAGAATCTTCCCATCATGAAGCTGCACCGGCACAGCATGAGATTGATTTTCGTTATGGCGAGATTCGTAAGATTGCCGACTGCATTACAACTTTTAAGATGGCAGTTCGTATTGTGGCAAAACGCCATGGACTTCATGCCACATTTATGCCGAAGCCAAAGGCAGAAGCAAATGGTTCCGGTATGCACATCCAGTTTTCTCTGATCAAAAACGAGGAAAATGTATTTGAATGCGCAGACCGCCCGGGAGAACTCAGTGAGGAAGCATATTATTTTATAGGAGGTCTTCTGGCACACAGCAAGGAAATGGCACTGATCACCAATCCGCTGGTCAATTCCTATAAACGACTTGTTCCGGGATATGATGCACCGACAGAACTTACATGGACTGAAAATAACCAGAATTCGCTGGTACGTATTCCGGTAACCAGAGGAGAGGGGATTCGCGTAGAACTTCGAAGTCCGGATGCTTCTGCAAACCCATATGTGGTACTGGCAGTCTGCCTTGCCGCTGGTCTTGACGGAATCAAAAACAAGATCACACCGACAAAATCATCAAATCTTGCGGCACAGGATCAGCAGGCAGAACATCTTCCGGAAACATTAAAGGAAGCAATTGATTATTTTGAGTCCAGTTCATGGGTAAAAGAAGTGCTTGGTGAGGAATTTTGCAGACAGTATGTTGCAGCAAAAAAGAATGAATGGTTGAGATATACCAGACAGGTGACTGACTGGGAAATCGCAGAATATCTGTATCGACTGTAATGAAATTTTACACATACTGTAAGTGAGATGAATAAGACAAGGGGAAGAGGAGAGACACTTTTATGAGCAGTATTGTTATTGCATTACCCAAAATAGAAGATGCCAAAAAAATCCGCAGCGTTCTTGAACGTCATGGATTTACGGTAGCCTCTGTATGCAGTACTGCATCAAGTGCCCTTTCGAATGCCTCGGAACTTGGAAGCGGTGTTCTGATCTGTGGACATCGTCTGCCGGATATGAACTATCTGGATCTGTCTGAGTGTCTGCCGAGAGATTTTGAAATATTGCTGCTGGCATCTGCGAGGGTGATCTGTGAAGTGCCATCTTCTATTCTTTCAGTGGAGATGCCGATAAAGGCCGGTGATCTGGTCAACACGGTCAGCATGATCCTGATGCAGCAGGAACGAAAGAGACGTAAAGAAAAAAAGAAACCAAAACTTCGTTCGGAGAAAGAGCAGAATTATATTTCCAATGCGAAGATGATGCTGATGCAGCGAAATCATTTAAATGAAGAAGATGCATACAGGTATATCCAGAAATCCAGTATGGATTCAGGAACAAATATGGTGGAGACAGCACAGATGCTTCTGATGTTGTTATATGAAAGCTGATACAGCAATGATGGAAGTAAGAAACGGATTTTTTAGATCCGGACTTCACAATATAAAAAGACGAGATATATGGAGGATGAGGAAATGGAGTTTTTGAACGGTATTTACAAAAAAGAAGTAACCGAATGGGATGAACTGTTAGGTACTTCTCTCTTAAATCAGGAAGTTATTCTGGAAGGAGCCGTTCACAGCATCCGTAATATGGGCGATGTGGCTTTTGTGATCCTGAGAAGAAGAGAGGGACTTTTTCAGACTGTTGTTGAGAATGAAAAAGCAAATCTTTCCATTCATGATCTGAAAGAAGCGATGACTCTCCGTGTAAAAGGAATTCTGAATGAGGAAGAAAGGGCTCCTCATGGAAGAGAAATCCGTATCCGGGAGGTAGAGATTCTTTCAACACCGGCAGAACCGATGCCGCTGGCAATTGACAAATGGAAATTAAATACTTCTCTGGAGGCAAAACTGAATTTACGTCCGATCGCACTCCGTAATGTGCAGGAGCGCTCCAAATTTAAGATTCAGGAAGCACTGACACGTGCTTTCCGTGATTTCCTCTACGAACAGGGATTTACTGAAATCCATACACCGAAGATCGGCGCAAGAGGAGCCGAGGGTGGTGCAAACCTTTTCAAATTCAGCTATTTCCACAAACCGGCTGTTCTTGCACAGAGCCCGCAGTTTTATAAACAGATGATGGTAGGTGTTTTTGATCGTGTGTTTGAGACCGGACCGGTATTCCGTGCCGAGAAACATAATACCAAACGTCATTTGAATGAATATACCAGTCTTGACTTTGAGATGGGTTACATTGACGGATTCGAAGACATCATGGGAATGGAAACAGGATTTCTTCAGTATGCGATGGAACTACTTAAGAAAGACTATGCAAAGGAACTTCAGATTCTTAAGATCGAACTTCCGAAAGTAGATCAGATTCCGGCGGTACGTTTTGACAAAGCAAAAGAACTTGTCTCTGCAAAATATAACCGCAAGATCCGAAACCCGTATGATCTGGAACCAGAAGAAGAAGCACTGATAGGAAGATATTTCAAAGAAGAATATGACGCTGATTTTGTTTTCGTAACACATTATCCGTCAAAAAAACGTCCGTTCTATGCAATGGATGATCCGACAGATGATAAGTTTACATTGAGTTTTGACCTTTTGTTCCACGGACTGGAAGTAACAACCGGAGGTCAGCGTATCCATGATTACAATCAGCTTAAAGCAAAGATTGCTGCAAGAGGCATGGAAGAAGAAGGTATGGAACAGTATCTGGATACTTTCAAACATGGAATGCCGCCGCACGGAGGGCTTGGTATCGGACTGGAACGTCTGACTATGCAGCTTCTTGGTGAGGAGAATGTCCGTGAAGCATGTCTGTTCCCGAGAGATCTGAACAGACTGGAGCCGTAGGATAAGCAGGAGGAACAAAAATGGCAAAGATCATAGATGATGAAACAATAGAAAATGTATGCATTCTTGCGAAACTTTCCCTAAGTGACGAAGCAAAGGAAAAAGCAAAAGAAGACATGCAGAAGATGCTGGATTATGTGGAAAAGCTGGATGAACTGGATACCGAAGGGGTTGAACCGCTTTCACATATCTTTGGTGATCAGAATGTATTCCGTGAAGACGTGGTAACAAACGGAGACAATAAAGAAGCAATGCTTGCAAATGCACCGAAGGCAAAAGAAGGACAGTATCAGGTACCGAAGACCATCGGATAACAGAAATGATCCGGATAGAGGAGAAAAATTATGGAACTGGAAACAATGACAGCATTAGAACTGGCAGCAAAGATAAAACAGCGTCAGATCCATGTAGTGGATGGCGTGAAAGCAGTCTTTGACCAGATTGAGAGTAAAGAAGAAACGGTGCATGCTTACCTTGATCTTTACAAAAAAGAAGCATATGCACGTGCAAAAGAAGTGGAAAAAGGAATTGCAGACGGCACTTATACAGGTCCGCTTGCCGGTGTTCCGATCGCAATAAAAGATAATATCTGTATCAAAGGAAAGAAAACAACCTGTGCGTCCAGAATCCTTGAGAATTTTGTTCCGCAGTACAATGCAGAGGTCATTGACCGTCTGGAAAAAGCAGGAATGATCATTATAGGTAAGACAAATATGGATGAGTTTGCCATGGGAAGTACTACAGAGACTTCAGCCTACGGAGTGACAAGAAACCCGTGGAACACAGAACATGTTCCGGGCGGTTCTTCCGGCGGTTCCTGTGCGGCAGTTGCAGCAGGAGAAACTTTTCTGGCACTTGGTTCTGATACCGGTGGCTCTATCCGTCAGCCGAGTTCTTTTTGTGGCGTGACCGGAATCAAGCCAACATACGGTACCGTATCCCGTTATGGTCTGGTTGCCTATGCGTCTTCGCTGGATCAGATCGGACCGGTAGGAAAGAATGTGGCAGACTGTGCCGCTCTTCTTGAAGTGATTGCCGGACATGATCCGAAAGACAGCACTTCACTTGAAAGAAATGATCTTGATTTCAGTAAGAGTCTGGAAGAAAAGAAACTTCTCGGCATGAAATTCGGTGTGCCGAAAGAATTTCTTGCAAAAGGTCTTGACCCGGAAGTGAAGGATTCTTTTATGAATGTGTTGAAGACCCTTACCGAACAGGGCGCAATCGTAGAGTTTTTCTCTGTAGAAACTATGGAATATATGATCCCTGCATATTATATCATTGCCAGCGCAGAGGCAAGCTCAAACCTGGAGCGTTTTGACGGTGTGAAATATGGTTATCGTGCAGCTGAGTATGAGGGATTGCACGACATGTATAAGAAAACGAGAACAGAAGCTTTTGGTGAGGAAGTCAAACGTCGTATTATGCTTGGTTCATTTGTATTAAGTTCCGGATATTATGACGCATATTATCTGAAAGCACTGCGTACAAAAGCACTGATCAAGAAAGAGTTTGATCAGGCATTTGAAAAATATGATGTGATCCTTGCGCCGGCGGCACCTTATACAGCACCAAAGATCGGGGAAAGTCTGCAAGACCCGCTTGCCATGTATCTTGGTGATGTTTATACCGTTGCAGTTAATCTCTGTGGTTTGCCGGGAATCACGGTTCCATGTGGAATGGACAAAGCCGGAATGCCAATCGGTATCCAGATGATCGGTGACTGTTTTGCAGAGAAGAAGATCCTCCGTGCAGCCGCTGCCTATGAGACAGTCAGGGGAGCATTCCCCACTCCGGAGAAAGGAGGCAAAAAGGCATGAAACAGTATGAGACAGTCATTGGCCTTGAAGTCCATGTAGAACTTGCAACAAAAACAAAGATTTTCTGCGGATGCTCCACAGAATTCGGGGGCGCTCCGAATACACATACCTGTCCGGTCTGCACCGGTATGCCGGGATCGCTGCCTGTTCTGAACCGTAAGGTAGTAGAATTTGCACTGAAGGCCGGAATTGCGGCAAACTGCCAGATCAATCAGTATTGTAAATTTGACAGAAAGAACTATTTTTATCCGGATAACCCGCAGAACTATCAGATTTCCCAGCTGTATCTGCCCATCTGCCATGACGGATGGGTAGAAATCGAGACTTCTGCAGGAAAGAAAAAAGTCCGCATTCACGAAATGCATATGGAAGAAGATGCAGGTAAACTGATTCATGATGAGTGGGAAGATTGTTCACTGGTAGATTATAACCGAAGCGGTGTGCCGCTGATCGAGATCGTTTCCGAACCGGACATGAGAAGCTCAGAAGAGGTTATTGCATACCTTGAAAAACTGCGCTGTATGATGCAGTATCTCGGTGTATCTGACTGCAAATTGCAGGAAGGTTCCATGCGAGCTGACGTCAACCTGTCTGTCCGTGAAGTTGGAAGTGAATCTTTTGGAACAAGAACAGAGATGAAGAACCTGAACTCCTTTAAGGCAATTGCAAGAGCCATCGAGGGAGAAAGAGAACGTCAGATTGAACTGATCGAAGAGGGAAGAACTGTTATCCAGGAAACACGTCGCTGGGATGATAACAAAGAATCTTCCCATGCAATGAGATCAAAAGAAGATGCCAAAGATTACCGTTATTTCCCGGACCCGGATCTTCCACCGATTCATATATCTGATGAGTGGATTCAGCAGATACGTGAATCACAGCCGGAACTCAGAGAAGAAAAACAGCTTCGTTATCAGTCAGAATATGAATTGTCCGCATATGACGCAGGAATTCTTACAGAGTCCAGACATCTTTCGTTGCTGTTTGAGGAAGTGGCAAAGCTCTGCGGCAATCCGAAGAAAGCAGCCAACTGGTTTATGGGAGAAGTTCTCCGCCTTACCAAAGATAAAGGACTTGATGTAGAAAAAGTTTCCTTTGCACCAAAACATCTTTCAGATCTGATTTCCATGGTGGAGAAAAAAGAAGTCAGCGCCCAGAATGCAAAGAAAGTCTTTGAAAAAGTCTTTGAAGAAGACATTGAGCCGGTAACTTATATTGAAGAACACGGTCTGAAAATTGTTGAAGATACCGGACTTCTCAATGATACATTACAGAAGATCATGGATGAGAACCCGGGACCGTTGGAAGAGCTTCTCGGCGGCAAAGAAAAAGTTTTCGGATTTTTTGTCGGTAAGATGATGAGGGAACTGAAGGGCAAGGCAAGTCCGGATGCGGTACGCGAGGCTCTTGTAAAAGAAGTAGAAAGAAGAAAGAATCTGTAGACAGATTAGGAGAGAATATTATGGTTACAGTAAATAAAAATTATCTGAAGCTTCCGGGAAGTTATCTTTTTTCCACAATTGCAAAGAAAGTAGCTGCATATCAGGAAGCAAATCCGGATGTACAGATCGTACGTCTGGGAATCGGAGATGTTACACAGCCGCTGGCACCGGCAATTATCGAAGCTCTGCACAAATCCGTTGACGAGATGGCTAATGCAGAAACATTTCATGGATATGCACCGGATCTCGGCTATGAATTCTTACGCAGCGCAATTGCAAAAAACGATTACGAAGCACGCGGATGTGACATTCATGCAGACGAAATCTTTGTTTCTGACGGAGCAAAGAGTGATTCCGGTAACATTCAGGAAATCTTTGGTATTGAGAATAAAGTAGCTGTTTGTGACCCGGTTTACCCGGTTTATGTTGACACAAATGTTATGGCAGGCCGTACCGGAGAGTACAATACAGGAAGAGAAAACTTTGACGGTGTGATCTATATGCCGTGTCTGGAAGAAAACGGATTTCTTCCGGAATTTCCGACAGAGACTCCGGATCTGATCTATCTCTGCTTCCCGAACAATCCGAGTGGTGCGGCAATCACAAAGGATAAGCTTCAGGAATGGGTAGATTATGCAAATAAGAATGGTGCAGTGATCATTTATGATGCGGCATATGAGGCTTATATTACAGAAGAAAATGTTCCGCACAGTATTTATGAATGTGAAGGTGCACGTACCTGTGCAATCGAGCTTAGAAGCTTTTCAAAAAATGCCGGATTTACAGGTGTCCGTCTTGGATTTACCGTTGTTCCGAAAGATCTTATAAGAGAAGGTGTTGCACTGCATGACCTCTGGGCAAGACGGCATGGAACAAAATTTAACGGTGCACCGTATATTGTACAGCGCGCCGGTGAAGCTGTTTATTCTCCGGAAGGAAAGGCACAGCTGAAAGAGCAGGTTGCATATTATATGAAAAATGCACATACGATCTACAATGGACTGAAAGAGGCAGGATATTCCGTATCAGGTGGTGTGAATGCACCGTATATCTGGCTGAAGACTCCGAATAATATGAGTTCCTGGGATTTCTTTGATTATCTGCTTAAGAATGCACATGTGGTAGGCACTCCGGGATCAGGATTCGGTGCACATGGAGAAGGATTCTTCCGTCTGACTGCTTTCGGAAGCTATGAAAATACACAGGAAGCTCTCAGAAGAATCAAAGCATTATAAAAAATTGAATAAACAACCGTGCCTTCGGGCCGTATAAAGAGGTGGTTTTTGAAAAACTACCTCTTTTTCGTTGCTATACGAAAAAATATACCGTATAATCGTAGTGAAATTATTTTGACTCGCAACTGTGAGGAAACTGAATAGTTAAGAATATGCCCGATCCGGGACCGAGGAGTTGTTACAGATGTACATAGAAACAACAGAAAAATTACTGGAATTTATAGAAAAAAGTCCGACTGCATTTCAGGCAGTGGATGAAATGAAAAAACGATTTACGGAAGGTGGATTCCAGGTGCTTTCGGAAAGAGAACACTGGAATCTCATACCGGGTGGAAAATATGTAGTGACCAGAAATAATTCCGCACTGATTGCTTTTGCAATACCGGAAGATTTGCCGTTTGCATTTCATATTATGGCAAGCCACAGTGATTCTCCGGCATTCAAGATAAAAGAAAATCCGGAAATGAAAGTGGACGGCAGCTATGTAAAACTGAATGTGGAAAAATATGGCGGAATGCTGATGGCACCGTGGTTTGACCGCCCGCTTTCTGTAGCCGGAAGAGTTGTTGTAAAAGAGAATGGCAGACTTGTGGAAAAACTGGTAAATATTGAGAGGAATCTTGTGATGATTCCGAATCTTGCCATTCATATGAATCGTGAAGCAAATAACGGAACAGCATATAATCCGCAGAAAGATATGTTGCCTCTTTTTGCAGCAGAAAACACAGACAGAACATTGTTGGAAATGATTGCAGAGCAGGTCGGTGCGGATAGATCAGATATACTCAGTCACGATTTATTTTTATATAACCGTATGCCGGGTACAATCTGGGGAGCGGATCGGGAATTTGTTTCCTCTGCACGGCTGGATGATCTGCAGTGTGCTTTTTCTTCCATGGAGGGGCTTCTTGGGGCTGAAACGAAAAATTCCATCGCAGTACATTGCGTACTGGATAATGAAGAAGTCGGAAGCGGCACGAAACAGGGGGCGGCATCTACTTTTTTGAAGGATACACTTCTTCGTATCAATACAGGGCTTGGCAGAACTTATGAAGAATATCTGATGACGCTGGCAGGAAGTTTTATGGTTTCGGCGGACAATGCACATGCGCTTCATCCGAATTATGCAGACAAGACGGATCCGGTGAATCATCCTGTTCTGAATAAAGGGATTGTTATCAAATATAATGCAAATCAGAAGTATTGTACAGATGCCGTGTCTGCGGCAGAATTTACAGAACTCTGTATAAAGGCAGGGGTGCCGTATCAGACATTTGTAAATCGCTCAGATATTGCCGGGGGTTCGACACTGGGCAATATTTCCAATACACAGGTTGCAATGAATACAGTAGATATCGGACTTCCACAGCTTGCCATGCATTCTCCTTATGAGACTGCGGGTGTAAAGGATACCGAATATCTGATACGGGTGGCAGGGGAACTTTTTGCATAACAGATTGCTATATAGAGCAGAAAAGAAGGACAATACAATGAGTGATAAAAAAGCAGTGTTTTTTGATGCGGATGGAACCATCTGCGATATGGAAAAAGGAGTACCGGACAGTGCGGTAGAATCAATAAAAAAGCTGATTACCAACGGACATCAGGCATGGCTCTGCACCGGAAGAAGCCGTGCGTTTGTATCCTGGTATCTGGAACAGATTCCGTTTACAGGAATCATCAGTGCATGTGGGGCTACCATCGAAAAAGATGGAAAAAGACTGTATAATAATGAAAAGACACCGGAGATAGCGAAGCTTTCGGTTGAGATACTTCGTAAATACGGACTGATTCCGGTTATGGAAGGTGCCGACTATATGTATTATGATAAGGATGAATATACGACAGATGTGAACTGGTATACAGATCTGATTACAGAATCACTTGGAGAAAAGTGGAGACCGATCCGTGGAAATGAAAACAGTATGCACATCAATAAGATCAGTGCGAAGAAGCAAAATGGATGCAATGCACAGCAGGCATGTGCAGAACTTTCTCCATATTATGATATGATCTATCATGAATCTAATAACTTTGTGGGAAATACGATTGAAATGGTTCCGAAAGGCTGTAATAAAGCAGTCGGAATTGCTGCAGTCTGCCGGATCTTTCATATTGCATGGGAAGACACGATCGTATTCGGAGACAGTAACAATGATCTGTCCATGTTTGAATATGCAGCAACAAAGGTGGCAATGGGAAATGCTTCCCCAAAGATTAAAGAACTGGCCGATTATGTAACGACGGATATGTTTCATTACGGTATCCGTAACGGACTTGAATATTTAGGGCTTATATAAAAGGAGAAAATATGAAATACGGAAAAATAAGAATCGAGGATGGTAATTTCATTTTTGCGAAACACATGATGATGAATTATCTTCCGTGCAAAGATATCTTATGGGCATATAAAAGAAAAGAAGGAGTAGAAGGCGGGGCACAGAAGCAGTTCAGTACCAGTTCGCTGGTGATCATTACACGTCGTAAAAAAAGATACCAGTTTGATCTGACGGACCGTGAGATTCAGGATTGTATTCAGTTATTGAAAGCACTGAATCCGAATATTGTGACAGGTTTTCCGAAAGGCGGCAGAATCCCTCTCCAGAGTCTGCCGAATACAAGGGATCTGGGTGCACTGATGACATCAGACGGACGTCATATTCTTCCACACAGACTTCTCCGAAGCGGAACACTGTATCATATTTCAATCGCAGACCAGGACACCCTGATGAAAGATTATCATCTGACGACTGTGATCGACTTCCGTACAAAATCGGAAGTTCTGGAAAAACCGGATATAGTCATGGAGGGAGTACAATACTGCGATATACCGATTGTGGATGAGGAAACAACCGGCATTACCAGATCCGGAAGACTGGATGAGATTATAAAAAGTTTTAAAGATATTCCGGAAGATTTTGTACTGAACCAGTATGCTTCACTGGTACACGATGCTTACAGCGTCAGACAGTATGCGCGTTTTCTGGATGTATTGCTTCATCAGGAAGAGGGGGCAGTATTGTGGCACTGCAGCATCGGCAAAGACCGTGCAGGTGTGGGAACGGCGCTTCTTCTATGTATACTGGGGGTTCCGAGAGAGACAATATATGAAGACTATATGAAAACAAATCTTTATCTCGATGAGGAAATGAATCATATGGTTCGCTATCTGGAGTCAAAGATGATCGTGGATAACCAGACTATGGACAAGATTCGTCTGTTTTATCGTGTAAAAGAAGAATACCTTGACTGTGTATTCGAAACCATCGAAAAAGAGTATGGTTCAGTTGAACAGTTTATGAAAAAAGCACTGTACATGAATCCGAAAACGATCGAGGCTCTGCGCAAAAAATACCTTGTATAAAAATACAAAAAAGTGTTTAAAAATTGTAATGTATACAAAATTTTGCATTGACAAACGATGTAATATTGCTATAATGATAAACATGCAAACAATTTTACGATGGAATTGTTTACAAGATTAAAGTATTGAAAACACTGCTGTAAATGCAGTGAACAGTAACTTGAAAGCAGGTGCGTTATGCAGAAAAGAATTTTGTCCCTGTTAGTAGATAACACTGCCGGTGTATTAAGTCGTATTGCCGGTCTTTTCAGCCGCAGAGGTTATAATATTGACAGTCTGACAGTCGGCGTGACTGCGGATGAACGATATTCCAGAATGACAGTCGTATGCAGTGGAGACTCAATGATTCTGGAACAGATTACAAAACAGCTTGCAAAGCTGGTAGATGTAAGAGATATTAAGGTTCTCGAACCGGATAACAGCGTAAGCCGTGAATTGGTACTTGTGAAGGTCGCAGCGCGGCCGGAGCAGAGAGAGGGAATTATTTCCATTGCAAATATTTTCCGTGCCAATGTCATTGATGTCGGTAAGACTTCTTTAGTCATTGAGATGACCGGAAGTAAGAGCAAGCTCGGTGCTTTTATTGACCTTCTCGGTGAATATGAGATACTGGAACTTGCAAGAACAGGTATCACAGGACTTTCACGTGGTGCCAGCGATGTAAAATTTCTGTAGGATGCAGGGTGTTTTACATAGTAGTTTATTACGTTTGCTAAGGGGTACAGCCCTTTAACGATAAATATTATTTTACGAATAGCTTAGGAGGAAACAAAGATGGCAAACAGGATTTTTTACCAGGAAGATTGTAATTTAGGATTACTGGATGGTAAGACAATTGCGATTATCGGTTATGGCAGCCAGGGACATGCACATGCACTGAACTTAAAGGAGTCCGGATGCAATGTCATTGTTGGTCTGTATGAAGGAAGCAAGTCCTGGAAAAAAGCCGAAGAACAGGGCTTTAAAGTATATACAGCAGCAGAGGCTGCAAAACAGGCCGACATCATCATGATCCTGATCAATGATGAAAAACAGGCCAAACTTTACAAAGAAGACATTGAGCCGAACCTTGAAGAAGGCAATATGCTGATGTTTGCTCATGGTTTCAATATTCATTTTGGATGTATCGTTCCACCAAAATATGTCGATGTTACTATGATCGCACCAAAAGCACCTGGACATACAGTAAGAAGCGAATATCAGGCTGGAAAGGGAACTCCTTGTCTGGTAGCTGTAGAGCAGGATTATACAGGAAAAGCACTTGACAAAGCACTTGCTTATGGACTTGCAATCGGTGGAGCAAGAGCTGGTCTTCTTGAAACTACATTCCGTACAGAGACAGAAACAGACCTCTTCGGAGAGCAGGCAGTTCTCTGTGGTGGTGTTGTTGCACTTATGCAGGCTGGTTTCGAAACACTTTGCGAAGCCGGATATGACCCAAGAAATGCATATTTCGAATGTATCCATGAGATGAAACTGATCGTTGACCTGATTTATCAGTCAGGATTCGCAGGAATGAGATATTCCATCTCTAACACTGCTGAATACGGCGATTACATCACAGGACCGAAGATTGTTACAGCAGAAACAAAGAAAGCTATGAAACAGATTCTGACAGACATCCAGGATGGTACATTTGCAAAAGATTTCCTGCTTGATATGTCTGATGCAGGAAAACAGGTTCACTTCAAAGCAATGAGAAAACTTGCTTCCGAACATCCGTCAGAAAAAGTTGGCGAAGAAATCCGTAAACTGTACAGCTGGAACGGCGAAGACAAGCTTATTAACAACTAAATAAATTTTTGTAAGAAATTTACGCTACTCAAACGTAACAAAGTGGAGTTTGAGGTTCGATAATTTGGACTATAAAACGGCACATCCTTTTGGATGTGTCGTTTTTTGTCTTATAATCCTGTCAGAACATGACGAACGAATTTTATTGACTTTTATGGGCTCAGGGCATAAGATTAAACCATCTTAAGACAATCTTGATTTTATCAATCAATGCAGATCTGCAAAAAATCCATTTATTTTTGTATTTTATTCCACGATAAGAAAGCAGGTGATTTATGCGAATTGCGGAAAAAGCCGCAAGAATTTTACTGACTGTGATCGGCCTTTTCGGTCTTGCTGTTTTTTTTCTACCGAAGATTGGTATTTCTGTGGATATTGTTATGTCCGGTTCTATGGAACCGACGCTAAAAACAGGAGGAATTGTTTTTACAGATACAAAAAGAACAGAGCCATCTGTCGGAGATATTGTAACGTTTCGAAATGCGAAGGGAAAAGTCAGTCACAGAGTAGTTGCAAAACAGAAACAGAGTTACATAACAAAGGGTGATGCAAATAATACGGAAGATGTATCACTGCTGGAACCGGAACAGATCATAGGAACGGTGATTCTGACAGTTCCACTTTTAGGTTATGCAGCAGAGCTTTTGAAGGAAAAAACAGTGGAAATGCTGTTGCTGCTTATGATCTTTCAGGAACTGGTCTTTCTGGTAATTGAATGGAAAGGAGAGCGCATCGAAAAAAGGCGCAGGAAACAAATATGAAAAAAAATACAGTGAAAATTATGACACTTGCAGGAATTTTATGTCTGGCATCAGTTGGAGGTGTATCTGCATATCTGACGGATTATGAGAAAGTATCCAATGAATTTACAGTCGGAAAGGTTGATATCGAACTGAAAGAACCGGAATGGAAACCAGAGGAAAATAAGAAAATCGAACCATCAAAAGTAATTCATAAAGACCCGCAGATCACGAATACAGGGACAAATGATGCCTTTGTGTATATGGAGGTTTCAATCCCGATGGCGAATGTAGAGGCGGCGGCAGAAAATGGTGAGCGTCTTGGTAAAAAAGTGCAGGAATTATTTTACTTTGAAGCAAAAGACAACTGGATGCAGCTGAGTGTACAGAACACAGAAAGTCGACGGACATATACATATGCATACAAGAAAATACTGAAACCACAGGAGACTTCGGAATCTTTATTTGATACTGTGAAATTTCTGAATCTGATTGAAGGACAGCTGGATGGACAGACATTTGAAATACCGGTCAGAGCTTATGCAATACAGACCTCTTATACAGGCGGCAGTTCAGATAATCTGTCAGAGCAGATTAAAGCAGCTTATGAAAAATATGTAAATCAGAACAAGAATCAGGATGGAAAAGTAACAGAATAACGGAAAGTGGGAAGCAGTATGACAGGAAGGAAAAAGAGAATCACAGTTCTGGCGGCTGCAATGGGGATTCTGGTGACTGTGCAGGGAATAGCAGCATATCAGAGTGCTTTTGATACAGCAGAAAATATCATACGTGTGGGAAGCAATACAACTGAAATCGGGGAAGAATTTCCTTCTCCGACGCCGGTTGCGCCAGATAAAAATACAGATATCACGAAAAAAATATGGGTGACAAATCGTGAACAGGGTGCGGATGGGATAAGTGTAGACTGTTATGTACGTGTTTCCCTGGCGTATTCAAACAGTGATATCGGCAGGGCTGTCACGATGAAAGGGCAGAATATGACTGACTGGGTATACAGTGATGATGGATTTTATTATTACAAAAATGTATTGAAAGAAGGAGAATCGACCAGACCATTATGTACAGGATTTATGGTGGAAGCGGAAAAAATTGAAAAAACATACTGGGAGGAATTGAAAGATTTCCAAATTCAGGTGTATGAGGAGTCTGTAGAGGCAAAACCATATGAATCCTGTCAGGCGGCATGGGAAGTTTATGAAAAACAGAGCTGAGAAGGCAGGTGGATATGTGAAGAAAAAGAGAAAAATCGTGGTCGGAATTCTTGCGGCGTTACTTTGTATGACAACAGGCGCGTATGGATATTTTTCGGACAGGCTGGAAGTCAAAAATCATATCACGATGGGAGACATCCGGATAAATATGACAGAGTTTGCACGAAAAGGAAACGGAGAAGTGAAATATCGTGATCCGGCATATATATTTCCGGGTGAACGGATTTCAAAGATTCCACGCATTAAGAACAGTGCTCTCCCATGTTGGATACGGGCACGTATCAGTTACGGAAGCGACAAAGAGAATGTCGAAATGCTGAGTGAGTGCAATATAGAAGGGATGTCCGCAGAGTGGATAAAGCGCGGAGATTACTATTATTATACTAAAGTTTTGAAAAAGCAGGAATCTGTAGATCTTTTTCAGAGTGTATCTGTTCCGGCAGTGTGGACAGAAGAGCATGGCGGACAGAAACTGAATATTAGCGTGCAGGCGGACGCGATACAGGCGGCTAATTTCAAACCGGATTTTACTGCCATGTCACCGTGGGGCAATCAGGAAATTCAGGAATGTGTCCATGAAACAAACGGAACAATGACCTGCAAAAAAGGTGAGCGGAAACTGGCTGTAGAATTTCAGGGAAAAGCACATAAACTGATCGCAGTTCCGGATGATTTTTTTGCAAATCTGGAAACGGCAATGCCCGGAGATATTCTGACAGATACAGTAAAAATATCAAACACGACAAAGAATGATGCGGAGATTTTTTTCAGGATCAGCACAGAAGGAAGAGCAAAAGAAAAAGTGGATATGCTGAAAAATATCCGCTTTCAGATTGCTATGGGGAAAAAAGTGCTTTACAGGGGAACACTGGATGCTGCAAAACTTCAAAAGAATCATTCACTTGGAGTGTTCAAAAGTAAGGCATCAGGTGAACTTAAATTTTTGCTGGAGATTCCGAAAGAATGGGATAATGCATGGGCTTTGAAGAAAACAGATGTTTCGTGGATATTTGCTGTGCAGGATGAAACTTCCGGGGTGAATCAGACAGAAGAACAGAAACAAAACGGAGCGCAGAGCCTTTCCGGAGATTCTGCACAGGCATCTGTTAAAGATACCGGAAGCAGACAGAAATCCTCTGTAAAAACAGGCGATTCCATGCCGGTAGAACTTATGCTCTTGCTGTTGCTGGCGGCTGGCATCAGTATACCGGTGATAAAGAAATGGAAAGGAGCGAAAAAGCCATGAAAAGAAAAATTACAGGGGTCTGCCTTGCACTTGCCGTAACTTTGGGTATGTGGTGCGGAGCACAGACATCTATTGAATTTGCATCGGCCTATGCAGAATCGGAAGAAGTGACAGATTTGGAAGACATTTTGGGAGACGCGGAAAGCGAAAACACCGGAGAAACGCTCGGGGATAATGAAAATGGCATGGGAGATAACGACACCGGGGAAATTATTGTAGATGAAAGTGAAGAGGATGAAGCGGACGGAACGGATATTGATCTGACAGAAAGTGAGGATGTGGAGATTTCTGACGCAGAATCTGACTCAGAAGAAGTTTCGGCTATTGAATTTAATACAGATGAAACATTTTCGGATGGAGACGAGGAGTTAGAAGAAGATCATCAGGAAGCGGAAACAGCTGATCCGGAAGCCATGGTAGCGAGAGCGGCAAGTCGTGTTCCGGTGCAGTGGGTAGAGGCAGGATATAAAATGCGGGATGAATATGCATTTACATATGCATTTCGCAAGAATACGACAAAGCTTACATCTATCAGCAGGCATAATGGAACACTGAATGCAAAGATGCATGACTGGTATGGTGATGAACGTGGATTTACGGAGAATTATTGTAAAACATTTTACGGATGTGCAATTGATGATAAGGATTATACAGACCCGATCACAGCCATATACAGCAATGTAGGGGAATATAATGGAAAAATCGTGGATCTGAAAGTGACAGCTGTAAAATGGGGGGCTGTAAATAAAAATCATGTGGGGAAAAATGGCAAAAAAATTATTCCCTGTATATTATTTTACAAAGATAAACTTGCATTAAATACAATTGCTGTAGGAACCGTAAGATTCCGCTTTGAATTTCTGGATCATGCAACACAAAACAAAATATCTCCTAAAGGACATGTAACAATGAAAGATCTGGATGCCGGACAGGGGATTCGTGTTTATGACGGATGGGGCGTAAATCATATATATTTGCGAAAGGGTTATCATTATCTGAAGAAAACAACCGGAAGTATAGCAAATGGTTCGATTTATAATGAGATAGCAAGCCCAGAAGGGATAGATGCAGAAAGTGACGATGTAAAGGCATGGTGTCAGCTTGATTTTGACGGTTATTTTATGGTGAACTGGAATTCACAGGAAAACTGGAAAACTGCTACATACCCACAAAATGCTTATTTTTCGACAACAGGTAAAACAGTGGGAACATATGAACCAAATCCGGGTCCCGAAAAGAAAGTCGGAGATGACGGGATGGATTATGAACAGATGAGCAGGCATGAATATACACAGACTGATCCGCCTTACGAAATAACAGAAGGAAAAAATTTTGATTATATGATCAGCCAGAGACTTCTGCCTGGTTCTTATTCAGCTTTCATGCTACAGGATACGCTGGATTCATGCCTTCAGTTTCAAAGTGCCAGTGTGACAACTGCATCCGGAAAAGATGTAACAGATCGGTTTAGTATTCAAAATGTACGGAATACAGTAACGTTTACAGCTAATACGGCATTTCTGAAGACGGATGAGGCATATAACGATGTGACTTATTATTTCCGGATAAAAGTCACGGCCGGAAATAATGACACGATAGAAGCTCATGGACATTACAGAAAAAATGAAAATATTTATACTATTGAAAATAAGGCTTCCAGAACAATTATTTCGGATAAAATGCAGGATACACAGCAGACAAATTCCTCATGGGTGAAAGGAGAAATCCCAAAAGAACCGACAGACGGGCAGATTACTGTCACAAAAAGGATTCGGGAACAGGATATTACATGGGCGCATGGAAATCCTGTGTTTCGGTTCAGTGTCCGCGGAACAGATACCAGCGATATTACACATATGTATGAAGATTATGTGGAATTCAGAAAAGGAGAGTATCTGACAGATGGAGAGTATGCGGTGATAAGCTGTACATTTACAAATCTTCCGATGGGAAAGTATACGGTCAGCGAAAAGAAAACTCTGCGTTATGTGGTTGAGAGCATCACGGCACAGACTTCGAATGTAAGTCTGAATGACAGAAACGGGATTGCTGTGCTGGATCGAAATAATAAAGTGGCAGCCGTAACCTTTACGAATAAAAAGACAAGATATGACAGATATAGCCACACCGATGTTGTGCGGAATCAGATTCATATTCAGAACTGAAATATATAGAGGGAATCAGAGAGAAAACGGTTGCAAAACAGAAAACAGATTGCTATAATAATCCTCACCGGGGTATGGCGTAGCTTGGTAGCGCGCACGGCTGGGGGCCGTGAGGTCGCAGGTTCAAATCCTGTTGCCCCGATTGAGGATATGGATGACAGAAACACCGAAATACAGTGATGTATATCGGTGTTTTTTATGCGTAAAATCAGTTCTGACAGATTGAATTTACATAGAGTATATATTATAATATAACGCATGGAAGGAGAGAGAAAAGATATGGGGAAAAAGAATCTGAATATTACAGTGTGTGCAATAGTATTTGCTATTATACTAATGACTGTATCCGGACGAACGGCGGTGTATGCTGATAGTACAGAAGGACAGCCGGAAGTGACCGAAACTACGGCAGCAACTGTTACCAGGACAGTCAAAAAAGGACTGGTCAGGGAGAAAGACGGTTACCACTATTACATAAAGGGCAAAACCATAAAGAACAAATGGAAAAAGATCAAAGGCAGGTATTACTGGTTTAAGTCAGATGGTGTGGCAGCACGAAACGGTGCCTGCAAAGTGAAAGGAACATATTATGTGTTTGATTCGCTGGCACGCAAACTTACTCCAGGGAAGACGAAAGCTGTCAGAATACAGAACAGAACATATATCGTGAACAAAAAAGGTAAGGCAGTAAAAGGATGGCAGAAGCTTGGAAATAAGGTATATTATGCATCCAAAACAGGAAAATGTGCGGTGAATCAGACTGTAGATGGCATTCGGTTAAATAAAAATGGTTATGCCACATCCACGAAAGCCCTCTGTAAGGCAGCGGCCAGGAGATTTATTTCACTGCATACCACGTCAAAAATGAGCAAACGGCAGAAATTACGTGCTTGTTTTAATCAGATTATATGGTATAATCGGTTCGTCGGAAATATGGATCCGACACCGGCTGAATTTAAGAAAAAAACCTGGGTGTATAAATATGCACTTCAGATGTTCCAGAATGGACTGACAGGCAACTGTTATGGTATTTCCAGTTCAGTAGCGGCAGTAGCGAAGGAGCTTGGCTATCAGCCATATGTCATTACAATTCCGGACGGACATAGCTTTGTTGTGATTGATGGACTGTATTATGACAACATGTACGGCACATTATTTGGAGCAAGTTCCCGTCCTGCATATACAGTGCAGTACAAAATAAAATTTTAATATTAAATAAGGAGAGGAAACATGAAAAAGTTCAAAAAAGTATTTGCGGTTCTGTTGCTCATGCTTCTCGTTACAGCACCGGTGGTTACAGCAGCCACACAGCCGGTTACGGTAGAGGCAGCAGCCAAGAAAAAAACCAAACTGAAAAAAGTCAAAGGCAAGTATTACGCTTACGAAAACGGAAAGAAAGTCTGCAACAAATGGCGTACCATTAAAGTGGGAAAGAAAAAATACAGATTCTACTTTGACAAAAAAGGCAGAGCTTATCAGGCAAACAAAGCAGCTATGGGCAAGACCGGTGTTCTTGTCAAAAAAATCAAGGGTAAATATTATGGATTTGACTATCAGGGACATATGGTAAAAGGCCTTCGCGGTGGAAGTACTTCTGCATATAGTATGCCTAATCTGTATTTCTTTAATTCAAAAGGTGTATACGACAAGAAAAAAACTGTAATGTACAGAAACGCCGCCAAAATCAACAGCAATGCAGCTCAGATCAAGAAACTTCTCGGCAAATACAAAAAAGTATCTGTTACCGGTGAAAGCTGCTTTGGTAATGGAAACGGAAGCGATGTCGTTTATGTATATGACAATATTGAATTGAGTGTATTCCGCCCGACAGGTAAGGATGCAAATGCCGAAATCGTGGAAAGTGTATCACAGAGATACTAAAAATAAATAAGCGAAAAGGAGAATGAAAAATGAAAGTAAATAAGAAAATTACTGCAATGCTTCTCAGTGCAGTGATCGCGGCAGCACCAGCAGCAGCTCCGATTATGGATGTGCAGACAGTTGCAGCAGCAACTACAACCACAAAAACACTTAAGAATGCATGGAGCAAAAATCATAAATATTATTATGACAAAAATGGTAAGAAGGTTACCGGTGTAAAGAAAATCGGCAAGTATACTTATGTATTTGCAAAGAACGGCAAACTTGTAACAAATAAAAAATATTACAAATACAATGCGAAAACTTATTATAAGATTGCCAAAAACGGTCGTGCAAAAAAACTGTCCGCTGTAGAGACACTGGCTGCTATCCGTCTGAAGAAATGTGGCGGCAACCTTAAGAAGGCATTTAACTGGTCATCTTCCGTTCGCTATGCAGGAAACTACAAAGTTGCGAAGAAAAACGTTGCTAATTATGCAAAATATGGCTTCCAGACAGGCCGTGGTGACTGCTATGTACAGGCGGCTACTTTCTATCAGATGGCAAAAGTTGCCGGATATGATGCAAAATATGTAAAAGGATCTGTAAATAAAGGAAAAGGTCTGGCACCACATGCATGGGTAGAAATCAAATCCAACGGAAAGACTTATGTATATGATCCGAATTTCCAGAGTGAATTTGGCAAGAAGGGTTACACCGGATACAAGATCACTTATGGACAGAAGGGTACCCTTCAGTATGTTAAAACAAGCAAAGGCAGATAAGAGATCACAGGAGAGATTAGAATCATGAAAAGAAAACTTGTAACAGTATTAATGACAGCGATAATCGGAAGCAGCATGTTATTTGCACAGACAGCTATGGCAGCAGATACGACTGCACAGACAGAAGATACTGCAAAAGCAGACGAGACTTCCGAAGCTAAGACAGAAGAATTAAAGACCATCGGCGAGAAACCAGAGAAAGAAACAGAAGGTGTTCTGGATGTCAAACTTAAAAATCTGACCGGTAAAGTAGTCACAGGATTTGCCGTTAAGAATGAAAAAGATGAGAAATATCCGGAAAATTTTCTGAAAGAAGACGACAAGTTTGCAGCAGACGAAGAACGCGAACTGTGGTTTGACACAAACAAAAAAGATGAAACTGCAGATACAGAAAAGACGGACGAGACCAAAGCAAAAGAAAGTGAAGTTCAGAAATACAACATTCAGCTTACTTTTGAAGATGGAACAACCGCTGAAATCCATACATTCCCGTTTGGTGATACGGAAGAAGCTGAGCTTCATCTGGAAGGCAGTGTAGCATACCTCGTATTTGACAGCACAAGCCAGAAGAAATCCATCAATACTCTGGATACCGAGAAGGCACTGGCACCGACACCAACAGCAGCGCCGGCAGCACAGGCAACTACAGAAAGTTATGACAATAGTTATGATTACAACGAAAGCTATGATTATGACGAAAGCTATGATTATGACGACAGTTATGATTATGATGACAGTTCTGATTATGATGATAGCTCTGATGATGGTGCCGGTGACGGATGTCTGGACGATGCAATTTTGAACTAAATTAATACAAAGAGGCAGGGCGCTGCATTAAGAAATTAGTGCAGCGCCCTGTTGTGGTCTATGCAGGAGAAATTATTATGTCGTTAGTATCAAATCTGTTTCTGTTGTTTGTAGTGGCATCTGTACTGGTTTATTACATAGTGCCTCATAAATGGCAGTGGCTGGTACTTCTGGTATTCAGCTATATTTATTACATAGCAGGCGGTCTGAGATTTGTCGTGTTCATCCTGTTTTCTACGATTGTTACGTGGCTTGCAGCTCTTATGATTGAGAAAATGGAAACAAAGGGAAATCATAAAGCAGCACGGAATATATTGATTCTCGGTCTGATTTTAAACTTTGGTATGCTTGGGGTAGTTAAGTATACTAATTTTGCAATCGAAAATCTGAATGCACTGTTTCATATGAATTTAAGAGGTATGGCGATCCTGCTTCCTCTTGGAATTTCCTTCTATACTTTCCAGTCATCAGGCTATCTTCTGGATGTCTACTGGAAACGCTGCGAAGCAGAGAAACATCCTTTGAAATATGCATTGTTTGTATCTTTCTTTCCGCAGATACTTCAGGGACCGATCGGAAGATACAGCCGTCTTGCAAATCAGCTTTACGCGCCACATAAATTCGAGGGTAAAAATATTGCCAGAGGGTTTGAACGTATTTTATGGGGATTTTTCAAAAAGATGATCCTTGCAGACTGGGCAGCGGTATTTGTAGATGAGATTTTTGCAAATCCAGATCAGTACAGTGGACTTGCGCTGATCGGAATTCTTTTGTATACACTTCAGCTGTATGCGGACTTTTCCGGAGGAATGGATGTTGTCATTGGTATTGCATCTATGTTTGGAATTGAACTGGATGAAAACTTCAAGCGCCCGTTCTTTGCAGTCTCCGTTACAGATTTCTGGCATCGCTGGCATATCACACTTGGTACATGGATGAAGGATTATGTTTTTTATCCGGTTACATTGTCACGCTGGATGGGAAGTTTTAGCAAATGGGCCAAAAAAGTCTTCGGCAGAAAGACAGGACGTACCCTTCCAATCTGCATTGCAAATATTGTTGTTTTCTTTGTAGTTGGTGTATGGCATGGCGCAGCATGGAAATATATTATTTATGGTCTGTATAACGGCCTGATCATAGCGTTCAGTGGTCTTATGGCAGGTAATTATCGCAGCTGGAAAAAGAAACTTCATATCAGCGGAAAGGAAACATGGTATTATGTGTTCACGGTGATCAGGACATTTATCCTTACTGTGATCAGTATGTATTTTGACCGTCCGGACAATATGGGAGTTGCACTGCATATGATGAAACTGTCAGTGACCAGATTCAATCCGTCACAGATCCTGCTGATTCCGGCGGGCAAGCAGGGGACCACATTTACACCATATGCACTTCTTATCCTTGCGGTAGGATGTGTGATCTTGTTTGTAGTCAGTGTACTTCAGGAGAGAGGTATGAAGATCAGGGAATCTCTGGCAAAACTTCCTCTTCCTGTTACAGTTACAGTATATTTTTGTCTGCTGATTTCCATCGGATTCTTTGGTTCTACAGCAGTAGCGAGAGGTTTTATTTATGCACAGTTCTAAAAAAATATTAAAAACAGTTCTTATACTTGTAATATGTGTCATTCTCCTGAAAGGACTGGATATGGCACTATATCCATGTACATTTATGAGAAATGATGTTCACGCTGTCGTCACGGAACAGTTTGATGATATTATTCTGGGCACCTCTCATGGAAAAATGGATATTGATCCTGAAGTGATGGAAGAAATCACCGGAAGAACAGGACACAATTTATGTGTTGGCGGAGAATACGGAATTGATGCGTATTATCTTGCCCGACTGGTTGCTGAGAAACAGAATCCGAAAAGAATTATTTATGAAGTGGATCCGGGATATTTTGTTTCTGAGAAAGAAGAAGGCAACAATTACCTGCTGTTCTATCATGAATTTCCTTTTTCAAAGGCAAAACTGGAATATTTCTGGAACTCAATCGCAAAATGCAATTTCCGTACGATTCTGTTTCCCTGGTATGAATATTCTCTGAGCTATGAAGTGCCGAAAGTGAAGGAAACATTCCTTCAGAAAATAAAAAAGGATTACAGCATTACAGATCTTAAGAGCGATTCACAGGAATATCATGAGAGCGGTTTTATTGAGAGATATCCAGTGGACACTTCTAAACTGAAAAAGACAGATATCAAATTATATGAAGATGGCAAAGTCGCTCTGTCCAATATGGAATATCTGAAGAAGCTGATAGATTTCTGCAAAGAGAACGATATTGAATTTGTAGCGGTAACAACCCCGGTTCCGATTGCAACACTGAAAGACCATAGCGACAACTACAATGCCGCATGGAAATATTTCGGTAAATTCTTTGAGGAACAGGGTGTGGATTATATTAATTTTAATACACAATATTTTAAAGCATTCACACATAATGCAAAGGCATATACCGATTATGACGGTCATATGAACGGAGATGCTGCAAGAGCATACTCAAAAGTCCTTGCACAGGTGCTGAACCAAACAGAGTCGGCAGACTGACTGAAAGAAAGAGGGGAGAAAAATGAAGAAAAACATTCTGGAATATCTGGAGAAGTCGGCACAAAAATATCCGGATAAAACCGCATTTGCAGATGAAAACACCTCCTGTACTTTTAAGGAACTGGAATGCACAGGCAGAAAGATAGGAACAGCATTGAGCAGATATATTGCTCCGAGAAATCCGATTCCGATTTTTATGGAAAAGAGTGTTGAGACAATAGGAGCGTTTATGGGAGCTGTCTATGCAGGCTGTTTTTATGTCTTGATTGATACGAAACAGCCGGCCAGCCGTCTGAATCAGATTCTGGATATCCTGAAAAGTGAAGTCATCGTCACATCAGAAAAATATTTAAAGGATTTGGAAAAACTGGGATTTGAGGGGAAGGTTCTTATGCTTTCGGAGCTTAATGCTGTACAGGAAGACCCGATAATATTGGAGACCATCAGAAATCAGGCAGTAGATATAGATCCGCTGTATGGTATTTTTACTTCGGGTTCTACCGGAACGCCCAAAGGTGTTGTTGTGGGACATCGTTCAGTTCTTGACTTTATCGACTGTTTTACAGAGCTGTTTAATATTACAGAAAAGGATGTTATCGGAAATCAGGCACCGTGGGATTTTGACGTATCTGTAAAGGATATTTATTCCGGACTGAAGACTGGTGCGACGGTACAGATTATACCGAAACAGTTATTTTCTTTCCCGACTAAACTGATCGATTTTCTGATTGAGAGAGAAGTTACGACATTAGTATGGGCAGTTTCAGCATTGTGTATTATTTCAACGCTGAATGGATTTGAATATAAGGTACCGGAAAAGATAAATAAAATTCTTTTTTCAGGTGAGAGCATGCCGGTGAAGCATCTGAATATCTGGAGAAAATATCTTCCGGATACGATGTATGTAAATATTTACGGTCCGACAGAAATTACCTGTAACTGTACATATTATGTTGTAAACAGAGAATTTCAGCCGGGCGATGTCCTTCCAATGGGAAAAGCTTTTCCGAATGAAAAAGTATTCCTTCTGGATGAAGAGAATCACCTTGTGGAAGAAAAAAATCAGAATGGAGAAGTATGTGTAACCGGAAGTGCACTTGCACTTGGATATTACAGAAATCCGGAGCAGACAGCAAAGGCTTTTGTACAGAACCCACTTAATGACAGATATCTGGAACCGATGTATCGCACCGGCGATCTGGCATATTATAATAATCTGGGCGAACTATGCTTTGCAACAAGAAAAGATTTTCAGATTAAACACATGGGACATCGGATTGAATTGGGAGAAATAGAGGCATCAATGGATAAAATTCCTGAGATAATAAGAAGCTGTTGCCTGTTCGATCAGGGTAAAAGTAAAATTGTAGCTTTTTATGAAGGAAATGTCGAGCGAAAAGAAATCGTCAGAGCATTAAAGCAGTATTTGCCCGCGTTTATGGTTCCAAATGTATTTCGTCAGGTTGAACAGATGCCGCTTACTAAAAACGGAAAAATCGACCGCAAAGCACTTATGACCGAATATCAGGAGGACAACAGATAATGTCAGAATACAGATTTATGAACCAACTGACAGAAAAAGGGCAAATACCGACACCGGCATATGTCTTTGATCTGGATGAAATGAAAGAATTCGCTGAAAAAGTCAAAAGATGTCTGACCGGGAAAGCAGAAATCTGCTATGCGATGAAAGCAAATCCATTTCTGATAAAATCGATGATGGAGATTGTTTCTTCTCTGGAAGTATGCTCACCGGGCGAATTTCGAATTTGTGAAAGAGCCGGGATTCCAATGGAGAAAATTGTACTTTCAGGTGTATACAAAAATCCGGATGATATAGCTTATATGCTGGACAGATATGGAAACAGCGGAACTTATACGGTAGAGTCTTTGCAGCATCTGAAAATACTGAATGATACTGCAGTTCGTCATGGAATAATCCTTTCGGTGTTGATACGTGTTACAAGTGGAAATCAGTTTGGTATTGATGAAACGGAAATACGCAAAATAATTTCAGAAAGAGAAAAATATGCCGGTATAGAGATAGAGGGAATACAGTTTTATTCCGGAACACAGAAAAGAAATTTGTCTCAGATGCAGGAGGAACTGGAGCATCTGGATGCTTTTATCAGAGATTTAGAGGACATTAATGGGATGAAAATCAGGACACTTGAATATGGCCCGGGTTTCTTTGTGCCATATTTTGTGAAAGATAAAAGTGAACGGACAGAAGATTTGCTGGGGGAATTTAAGAAAATTCTTGAAGCATTGCAGTTTCATGGCAAAATTGTACTTGAGATGGGCAGATTTCTGGCTGCCGCCTGTGGATATTACATCACATCAATTGTAGATATAAAAGTAAACAAAGAACAGCCATATGTAATACTGGATGGAGGAATCAATCATTTAAACTATTACGGACAGGCAATGGCAATGAAACGCCCATACTGCAGTCAGTTGAATTCTAAAGGCAGTGAAAAGATTGAAGGTAAAGAAGAAAACTGGAATTTGTGCGGTGCACTTTGTACAGTCAGTGATGTAATCGTAAAACAATTTCCTCTGCGCAATCCGGAAATTTGTGATATACTGGTTTTTGAAAGAGTAGGTGCATATTCTGTAACAGAAGGAATTTATCTGTTTCTGAGCCGTCCACTTCCGAAAATCTATTTCTGGACACAGGCAGATGGACTTCGCCTGGTGCGGGATGGCATACATACCGATATTTTAAATTCAGAAAATTAAAGGGAGAACGAAAATGGAAAAATTAATTGAAATTCTGGAAGACATTCAGCCGGATGCAGATTATGAAAGTTGCACAACTTTAATCGATGATGGTATTTTGGATTCTTTTGCAATTCTGTCTATTGTAAGCGAATTACAGGATGAATTTAACATCACGATCACTCCGGCAGATATCATTCCGGACAACTTCAATTCAGCAAAAGCACTCTGGGATATGGTGTGCAGATTAAAAGGCTGATATCATAAAAGTGTAGAGACGCTCTGCTTATGGCAGGGCGTTTTTGCACAGGAAGGAATATATGGCAGGAAATTCCTACTTGACAATCATACGTTGACATGTTAGTCTTTATTCATCGACAAAATATGTGAAATGCTTTGATGAGGAATAGTACGTGAGGACTGGAGCACAGAGAACTGTCGGGTGGTGTGAGACAGCAGAAGGAATTCATGGAACTCGCCTTTGAGCAGCTGTCCGAATTCCATGATGGATAGTAGGCACAGACGGTATCCACCGTTATATGGAGAGGATATAAGTACTTTTTTAGTTCCGTATCCCATGAGTGTATGAACCGTTCATAAATAAGAGTGGTACCGCGAAGACAGTTGTCTTTCGTCTCTTACAGTAATCTGTAGAGATGAGAGATTTTTTTTTGCTCTGCACAGCAAAACATTCAGCGAAAATGGAGGAATGATCATGAAAAACGTAACAAAATACAAAAGACAGTATTTTATGCCACCGGTAAAATGTATGAAATGGGCAGAAAAAGAATACGTAGACAAAGCCCCAATCTGGTGCAGCGTAGACTTGCGTGACGGAAACCAGGCACTGGTAATCCCGATGAGTCTTGAGCAGAAAGTAGAATTTTTCAAATTGCTTGTTGAGATCGGTTTTAAGGAGATTGAAGTTGGGTTCCCGGCAGCATCTGAAACAGAATACACCTTTATCCGTACATTGATCGAGCAGAACCTGATTCCGGACGATGTAACGATCCAGGTACTGACACAGGCCAGAGAGCACATCATCCGTAAGACTTTTGAAGCAGTCAAAGGTGCTCCGAAGGCAATCGTACATGTATATAACTCTACTTCTGTTGCACAGAGAGAACAGGTATTTAAAAAATCAAAAGAAGAAATCTTAAAGATTGCCGTAGATGGTGCAACACTTCTGAAAGAACTGGCTGCCCAGACAGAAGGAAACTTCCAGTTTGAATATAGTCCGGAGAGCTTTACCGGAACAGAGCCGGAATATGCACTGGAAGTGTGCAATGCAGTTCTGGATGTATGGAAACCAACTGCAGATAACAAAGCAATCATCAACCTGCCGGTTACTGTACAGCATTCCATGCCGCATGTATATGCGAGCCAGATCGAGTACATGTGTGACAATTTAAAATATCGTGAAAATGTAATTGTATCTCTTCATCCGCATAATGACCGTGGATGCGGTGTGGCAGACTCTGAGATGGGACTGCTTGCAGGTGCAGACAGAATCGAAGGAACTCTGTTTGGTAACGGAGAACGTACCGGTAATGTGGATATTGTAACACTGGCCATGAACATGTTTTCACAGGGTGTAGATCCGGAACTGGATTTCTCAAATATGCCTCATGTATGTGAAGTTTACGAAGAATGTACCGGAATGAAAGTAGATGAGAGAAGCCCGTACAGTGGTGCACTTGTATTTGCAGCATTCTCCGGTTCTCATCAGGATGCCATCGCAAAGGGCATGCACTGGAGAGAAGAAAAAGATCCGAGCCGCTGGACGGTTCCGTATCTGCCGATCGACCCGACCGATGTCGGAAGAAACTACGATGCTGATGTTATCCGTATCAACAGCCAGTCTGGTAAGGGTGGAGTCGGATATATTCTTGAGACAAAATATGGTCTGAACCTGCCTCCAAAAATGCGCGAAGCTATGGGATATGCAACAAAAGCTGTTTCCGATCACAGCCATAAAGAACTTCATCCGGATGAGATCTTCAACCTGTTCAAATCTACATTTGAAAATGTTATGGAACCATACAGTATCAATGAAGTTCATTTTCAGCAGAAAGATGGCGGTATTACAACTCAGGTAACTTCTACCTTTAACGGTAAGACTATCACAACAGAAGCGACCGGAAACGGACGTCTGGATGCAGTCAGCAATGCACTGAAGAAAGCATATGAGATGAAGTTTACGTTGGTAACTTATCAGGAACATGCACTTGAAAAGAGTTCCAGTTCCAAAGCAATTGCATATGTCGGTATCCAGAAACCGGACGGAACCCTTGCATGGGGTGCAGGAGTAGATTCGGATATTATCAGAGCTTCCATTGATGCCCTTGTGACGGCTATCAATAATCGCTGATTTTATTGAATATAAGCCTTTTTTACTTCGATAGTAAAAAGAAACTGTCGAGGTAAAAAAGGCTTTTTTATGCATATTTCACAGAAAACAGACACAAAAAACAGAGATATGGATATGGAAATTTAAAAAAAATTCTGCTAAACTTAAATTAAGTATGCCTGTGCATATTCGAAATTGGATAACAGAAAGGAATCGATACACAGATGCTAAAGATTAAAAGCTATGTGAAAGTAAAAAGCGTTGCAGAAGCGTATGAGCTGAATCAGAAAAAAACAGCAATTGTCCTTGGCGGAATGGTGTGGCTGAAGATGGGAAATCGTAATATTTCCACAGCCATTGATCTTTCGGGGCTGGGGCTGGATACGATTCAGGAATTTGACGATGAATTTGTGATCGGCTGTATGACACCACTTCGGGAACTGGAGATAAATGAAAGTCTGAATGAATACACACATGGAGCAATACAGGAAAGTCTGCGACACATTGTCGGAGTGCAGTTTCGCAACTGTGCGACAGTAGGGGGAAGCATTTGGGGACGCTATGGATTTTCTGATGTGCTGACCATGTTTCTGGGTATGGATACATGGGTGGAACTTTACGATGCAGGAAAGATTCCGCTGACAGAATTTGTAAACCGTAAGAAGGACAATGATATTCTGGTCAATATTATTGTAAAAAAACAGCCTCTTCGTGTCTGTTATATGAGCCAGCGTAATACAAAGACGGATTTCCCGGTACTGACATGCGTAGCATCTATGATCGGAGAAGAAGCGCGGACAGTGATTGGTGCAAGACCGGGACATGCTGTTGTAGTTGAAGACAAAGATCATATTCTTAAAAATTTTAAGAATATGACGAAAAAGCAGCGAGAGGAAGCCATCAGGAAGTTTGCAGAATATGCGGCTGCAAATGTCAAAACTTCCGGAAATATGCGTGCTTCCGCAGAATACAGAACACTTCTTGTTGAAGTGCTCACAAAGAGAACATGGGAAACAATAGGAGGAATGAAAGATGAATATTAGTTTCTGGCTGAACGGCGTTTACCGCCAGGAAGAGATAGAACCTGGGATGCTTCTCATTGATTTCCTGAGAGAAAAAGGCTGTTTCAGTGTAAAGAGAGGATGCGAGACAGCAAACTGTGGACTTTGTACCGTATTACTTGATGAGAGACCGGTTCTTTCCTGTTCAATGCTTGCAGCACGGATTGATGGCAAAAAAGTTGTAACACTGGAAGGTATGCAGAGAGAGGCACAGGAGTTTGGAAGCTTTCTTGCAAACGAGGGGGCGGAGCAGTGCGGATTCTGCAACCCTGGATTTATTATGAATGTATTTGCAATGCTGAATGAACTCAAAGAACCTACAGAAGAACAGATCAAAGAATATCTTGCCGGAAATTTGTGCAGATGTTCCGGATTTGTTTCTCAGACGGCGAGTATTTTGAAATTTCTGAAATACAAAAAAGCACAGGAGGAGGCATAAAATGAAATATGTAAACCAGCCTGTACGCAAAACAGACGCAATGGCACTGGTAACGGGCAAACCGGTATATACCGATGATCTGGCACCGAAAGACTGCCTGATCGTAAAAATCCTGCGAAGTCCGCATGCAAATGCATGGGTAGAGGACATTAAGACCGGAAATGCGGAAAAGGTTGCCGGAATTGCCTGTATTCTTACTTATAAAGATGTGCCGCAGAAACGTTTTACACTTGCAGGACAGACCGCACCGGAGATGAGTCCGGATGATCGGCTGATCATTGACCGCCATGTACGTTTTGTCGGAGATGTGGTTGCAATCGTTGCCGGAGAGACTGAGGATGCGGTAGACAAGGCATTAAAAAGAATTAAAGTACAGTATCGTGTCGAGGCACCGGTTCTTGATATGCATAAAGCAAAAGACAATCCGATTCTGGTTCATCCGGAAGAAGACTGGAAACTAAAAATCCCGCTTGGTGGAAATAATAAGCGTAACCTGTGTGCAGAAGCACTGGAAGAGCACGGCGATGTGGATAAAGTCTTGAGCGAGTGTAAATATACTGTAGAGCAGACTTATCACACAAAAGCAAATCAGCAGACTATGATGGAGACTTTCCGTACGGCATGTTATATGGATCATTTTGGCAGACTGGTTGTACTTTCATCTACACAGATTCCGTTCCATGTACGAAGAATCGTAGGAAGGGCGCTGGACATTCCGGCATCTAAAGTGCGTGTCATCAAGCCGAGGATCGGTGGTGGTTTTGGTGCAAAGCAGACATCCGTCAGTGAAATTTATCCGGCGATCGTTACATGGAAGACCGGACGACCGTCAAAGATGATCTTTTCACGACATGAATCTATGATTTGTTCTTCACCGCGTCACGAGATGGAAATTACAGTGCGTGCCGGTGCAGACGAAAACGGAATCATTAAAGCAATTGACGTCTATACATTGTCCAACACGGGAGCCTACGGAGAGCACAGTTCTACAACAGTTGGATTAAGTGGTCACAAATCCATCGGACTTTATCGTCATACAGAAGCATATCGTTTTGCGTTTGATGTAGTTTATACGAATGTACAGGCAGCAGGAGCTTATCGTGGATATGGTGCGACGCAGGGAATCTTTGCTGTCGAATCTGCAGTGAATGAGCTGGCACACAAGATGGGCATGGATCCGGTCAGAATCAAAGAGCTGAACATGCCGATCGAGGGCGGCCCACTTCCGGGATATCCGGATGTTCCTTATGCACAGAGCTGTACCATGGATAAATGTATGGCAAGAGCCAAAGAGATGATGGACTGGGATTCCAAATATCCGTTCCGTGATATGGGCAATGGTAAGGTGCGTGGTGTTGGCGTAGCTATGGCAATGCAGGGTTCTTCGATTGCCGGTGTTGATGTTGGTGGCGCAGATATTAAGTTGAATGAAGACGGATCTTATACTCTGGCACTTGGATGTACAGATATGGGAACCGGATGTGACACCATCATGGCGCAGATCGCGGCAGACTGTCTTGAGACACCGATGGAAAATATTGTTGTATTCAGTGTGGATACTGATATTTCACCATATGATTCCGGTTCTTATGCTTCTTCAACCACATATACCACAGGTGTGGCAGTTATGAAAGCCTGCCAGGAGCTTCGAAAAAAGATCTGTGAACTTGGCGCACAGATGATCGAAGTAGATCAGGACAAAGTGGATTTTGACGGATTGTATGTTTTCTGTGATGGAGAAGAAGAAGAGAAACGAGTATCTTTGGAACAGATTGCCTTAAAGGGTACATTTTTCAATAATATTGAGCTTCAGGTAGTAAAACAGCATTCTTCACCGCTGTCTCCGCCACCGTTTATGGTGGGTATGGCAGAAGTAGAGGTTGATACAGAAACAGGAACTGTGGAGGTATTGGACTATGTGGCCGCCGTAGATTGTGGAACACCGATCAATCCGAATCTTGCCCGTGTGCAGACCGAGGGAGGTATTGCGCAGGGAATCGGAATGGCACTGTTTGAGGAGGTTCAGTATACCGAAAAAGGTAAGGTCCGTAACAATTCTTTGATGCAGTACAAAATTCCGACCAGAGAAGATTTTGGAAACATCCGTGTGGCATTTGAGAGCAGTTATGAAGAGAGTGGTCCGTTTGGTGCAAAATCAATCGGAGAACTTGTTATTGATACTCCATGTCCGGCAATCGCAGAAGCAATCTATAATGCAACAGGCGTCCGGGTGCGTGAACTTCCGATCACGCCGGAGAAGGTTGCGATGGGAATCCTCAAAAAGAAATTGGAGAAATAAAATGAGTATTATTCTGAAAGGAATACTTGCATTATTCTGGCTGCTGCTGGTACCGGCGGCAATCGGAATTTTGGTTATGTCAAAAAGAAAAGACATCTGTCCGGAAGCATGCCTGCCGTTTGGATATCTGGTCTTATTTTCATTGATGGAGATATTCACACTTCCATTGGCTTTTTTGAAGGCACCTCTTCATATTCTGACTGCATTGTATGGTGGGGTGGCAGTACTTCTGGCAGCAGCGGGAGTTGTATCGGTTGTTGGAAATAAAGAGAAGAGACAAAATATGATTAGTGTACAAAAAAGAGAAAGTAAGATTACGTTTTACTTTGCGTTGGCACTTCTTCTTATTATATGCCAGATTGTAATGTGTGCGCTTCTGGCACATATGGATGCAGATGACAGTTTCTTTGTGGCAAGTGCAACAACAGATGTTTATACGGACACTATTTTTGAAGTGAACCCTGATACAGGCAGATATTATATGGTATTACCGGAGAGATATATTCTTTCTCCGTTTCCGGTATTTCTTGCAGTAGTCAGTCAGCTGAGTGCCGGACTGCACCCTGCGATTATGGCGCATATGGTATTTCCGGCAGTATTTTTGATTGTGGTTTATATGGTTCAAAGTCTTTTGAGCAGATGCTGGTTTCCGAATGACCGAAAAGCCCGGGATATTTATTTGCTGCTCGTGGCAGTACTCAGTAGTTTTTCGGCATATTCTGTTTATAATGCAGGTGATTTTCAGATGGTTCGCCTATGGCAGGGAAAGGCGATTTTGGCAGCAATTCTGATTCCGATGCTGGTGTATCTGTGTCTGACAATAGTTATGAAAGAAAAAGCGGAATATTCATGGGGATTGATGCTGATGGCAAATTTGAGCTGTTGTCTGGTATCTTCTATGGGAATTATACTGGCACCATTGTTGATCGGAAGCTTTGCAGTCGTGAAGTTGATTTATAAAAAAAATTTTACATGTATTTGGAAGTGTGCATTGTGCTGTATTCCGACATTAGTTTTGGGACTGATCTTTTTATATGTTCTGTAAACAGGAGAAAACTTGAATGAAAGAATTAATCAATCAGATATTGAATTTATGGAGCAATTACTGGGGGGACAGCCTTTTCTCATATTTGTTGATACTTGCAGCTGCTTATTTGCTCGTTTTTAAAAGAAAAGAAGAAAATGTAAAATATGTGCTCACCTATCTTCTGATCATGCTCTTTTTGTTTTTCTGTCCTCTTACAGCTGCTGTCATTCAGAAATGCATTGGTGAGAGCGTTTACTGGCGAGTGTTGTGGCTGATTCCTTCTTCTCCTGTAATTGCACTGGCAATGACAGAATTGATAAAAGACCATCAGAAAAACATGCAGATGCTTTTGGTGGTATTGTGTATAGGAATCGTTGCAGTGAGTGGAAAGGAAGTATATCTGGCTGGAAATTATACACGTGTTCATAATTATCAGCAGGTGCCGGATGAGGTTGCCGGAATTTGCGAGCTCATTCAGGCGGATGCGCAGGGCGAAAAATTTACATTTGCATCAGACGACGATATAAGTTCATATGTGCGTGTATATGATCCGTCTATTTACAATTTGATAGGAAGAAATGCACGTTCGACACATGGCAGATCAAGGAAGCTTTATTATGAGATTAATTCGCCGGAGCCAGATTACCGAATAATCGCTACAGGCGGAAAAAAACAGAAGTGTAATTATCTGGCATTAAGAATTACGGCAGATGAGCAAAAAGAAGTGCTGGCTGAGGCAGGATATCAGGAGATTGGAAGCATTGGAAGATATACCATATTCCGTCTGGGAAATCATGTCACAGATTACAGAAATACAAAAATATTAGGCGATTGAGGAAATTGTTTATAAAAAGCAAATAATTCAAAAACTTTACAAATAGTAAAATATGTGATATATTATAGAAAGCTTTAATGGCCTGCACCTGTAGCTCAGTGGATAGAGCAGTGGTTTCCGGTACCATGTGCGGGGGTTCGATTCCCTTCAGGTGTGTTGCACGAGGTACGGGTCTGCCTCGGTGCGTTGTAAGTTAAGGAGGACAAGAACTTGGATAATTTCAGGGAATGGTTGTCAGATAACCTTCGCTATTTTATGCTTGGCGGAGCAATTCTGGTGATCGTAGCTGTGTTGTTCGTTGGTGTTCGCGCCTGTGTCGGAAGTGGGAAGGGAACTTCAGACGGAGAACAAACAACAGCTCAGGACAACGACCAGGGAACTGATCCTTCTTCTCCGGAAGATGATGGGGAGACAAACGACGGGAAGAAAGAAGAAGACACGAATCCCTTGGAGGATGGCAGTGAAGAAATCACTGCGCTTATGAACAGTTACTACAAAGCTTTAGGGGACAAAGACATTACCGCATTGAGAACTGTTGTCAACAATCTGACACCTTCAGATGAATCAAAGATCACAAATGCCAAAGATTACATCGAAGGGTATCAGGTCAGCAACGTTTATACAAAGAAAGGCCTGGATGATAATTCCTTTGTAGTGTACACACGGGGAAGTTTTGTATGCAAAGGAATTGATACACCGGCACCATCTTTGTGGAGTTCTTATGTAGTAAAAGACAGTGATAATAATTACAAGATACTTGGTGATCTCGATCAGAACACACAGGTTTCTGAGTATATGGATTCACTGAAGTCAGACGAAGATGTGCAGAAACTGACAGCAGAAGTGCAGGCGGCATATGAGCAGGCACAGAAGGATGATTCGGCTCTGGCACAGTTTTTGAATGGACTAGGTGAAGAAGTAGATACTTCTTCCGGCACGAGTGCAGACGGCACGACTCTGACAGTTACAGAAGGATGTAATGTCAGGGCAGAAGCAAGCAGCGACAGTGATATCATAGGTGGCCTTGATGCCGGTGATCAGGTTGTGAAGGTTGCTCAGGAGGGTGACTGGATTCAGATTGATTACGATGGCGAGACTGGATATGTCTATAGTGGATTGCTTCAGTAAATAAGAACAGACAAAAGACACAGGAGATTTTCCTGTGTCTTTTCTACTTCTTAAGAGAACCATCTGTCTGAAGTTCGTATGTTTCGCCGTCTACAGTGATTGTACCGGTCTGCATGATTCCATCCTGATCCATGTAGTAACGTTTTTGGTCTACATCGATCCAACCAGTCTGCATGATTCCGTCTTTGTTGAAATAATATTTCTTGTGATCTGTGTCGGTAAGCCATCCGGTGTAAGGCTGTCCGTCAACCAGAAACAGCCAGTTGCTTCCGCTTGCAGTCCAAGTACCTTCGGATGCTTCCGGGGAAATGTTACTGTCGTCAGAAACAGTCGGTGTTTCGGTCGGTGTCTGAGTCGCTTTTGGAGTTACGGATGGTGTTTTCTTTGAAGTTTCCTTTTTATCTGAATTTTGAGTGGTGTTTTTTTCTTTTGAATCCTTTGCTGATGAAGCTTTGTCTGATTTCCTGGAGGTTACGGACTCTTTTGTAAAATAATCCGGATCGTACGATGATTGGCGCAGGAAAAATCCAGAAGAAAGACAAAGCAAAATGACGATGATAAGCAGCAGGGGATTTGTCTGTCGATTATGATCTGACATGAATTTCCCTCCTTTGTACAAGTGTACAATTGTATATTTTCTTCATCATACATGATGTGGCAAAAAAATACAAGAGGAGTGTAAAATATAAAACTGCCGGTTGCGGACGAATTGAAAACACTATATAATAAAGCAATGGACAAAAAAATGAAATCAGAAGATCAGAATACAATAAGGATAAATAAATATCTGAGCAGTGCCGGAGTGTGTTCTAGAAGGGATGCGGATCGTCTGACAGAAGCCGGAAGAGTTACCGTGAACGGGAAAAAGATAGGCACAGGGGAGAGAATCCCTGTTGATGCGGTGATCTGTCTGGACGGCAAACCTGTGGAAAAGGAAGAACGGGAGGTACTGCTTCTTTTTTATAAACCACGGGGAATCGTCTGCAGCACGAAGAAACAGCGGCAGGAGACAACAGTAACCGAATACATTGATTATCCGACACGGATCTATCCGGTGGGAAGGCTGGATAAAGATTCCGAGGGACTTCTCCTTATGACCAATCAGGGAGATCTTGTCAACCGTATCATGAGGGCAGGCAACTACCACGAAAAGGAATATCAGGTGACGGTAGACCACGAAATTACAGATGAATTTGTGTGTCATATGCAGAATGGAGTGCCGATACTTGGGACTGTTACGCGCCCATGCATCGTGCGAAAGACTGGCAGGAATAGTTTTACCATTGTTCTGACGCAGGGGCTGAACCGACAGATCCGCAGGATGTGTGAGTATCTTGGATATCATGTACGTACACTGAAACGTGTACGGATCATGAATCTTACACTGGATGGACTGAAATGTGGGGCATATCGTGAAATACGGAGAGATGAGTGGAGTGAGCTTAAAGAGCTGATTCGTAATTCCTCAAGTGAAACAATAACAGAAACAGGAGGCCATCATGGAAACAGCAGAGGTAACCCGAATGAAAGAACTGGTTCAGAAGCTGAACGAGGCGGCAAAGGCATATTATCAGGAAGACAGAGAAATCATGAGCAACAGGGAGTACGACGCGCTGTACGACGAACTGGAGCAGACAGAAAAAATAACAGGAATCGTTCTCGCTGACAGTCCGACCGTTCGTGTCGGATATGAGGCAGTGGATGCGCTTCCGAAGGAAACACATGATTCTCCGATGCTTTCTCTGGACAAGACGAAAGAAAGGGAAGTTTTAAGAGGTTTTGTAGGAAGTCATAAGACGCTTCTGTCATGGAAGATGGATGGTCTGACTATCGTTCTTACCTATGAAAATGGAGAATTGCAGAAAGCAGTCACCAGGGGAAACGGGATTGTCGGAGAAGTTATCACCAACAATGCGCGTGTTTTTCGAAACATTCCACTGAAAATCGCATATCAGGGAAGACTGGTGCTTCGTGGAGAGGCAATCATTACTTACTCTGATTTTGAACGAATAAATAATTCTATTGAGGATGTAGATGCAAAATACAAGAATCCGCGAAATCTCTGCAGTGGATCGGTACGTCAGCTTAATAATCAGATTACGGCAGAAAGGAATGTACGCTTTTTTGCGTTTGCGCTTGTATCTGCGCAGGATGTGGACATGCATAATTCCAGAGAGTTCCAGATGGAATGGCTGCGGACACAGGGATTTGAAGTGGTGGAGTACCGTGTGGTGACATCAGAGAATCTGGATGAGGCAATGGATTATTTTGCTGAAAAGATCATAACCAATGATTTTCCATCGGATGGGCTTGTGGCATTATATGATGATATTGCGTATGGAGAGTCCCTTGGAAGCACAGCGAAGTTTCCGCGAAATGCATTTGCTTTTAAATGGGCAGATGAAGTGCGGGAAACAACACTTCGGGAAATCGAATGGAGTCCGTCAAGGACCGGGTTGATCAATCCGGTCGCAGTCTTTGATCCAGTGGAACTGGAGGGAACGACGGTCAGCAGGGCCAGCGTTCACAATGTCAGCATCGTGAAAGATCTGAAACTTGGCATTGGTGATACGATTCAGGTTTATAAGGCAAATATGATCATTCCGCAGATTGCGGAAAACCTTACACAGAGTGGAAATCTGGAGATTCCGAATATCTGTCCGGTGTGCGGCCAGGAGGCAAAGGTGCTTCGTGAAAATGATGTAGAAGCCCTGTACTGCATGAATCCGGACTGTGTGGCAAAGAAAATCAAGGCGTTCACACTGTTTGTCAGCAGGGATGCAATGAATATTGACGGACTTTCAGAAGCTACTCTGGAGAAATTTATTGCAAAAGGTTTTATTCATAATTTCGGAGATATTTTTGAAATCGGGAAATACAGGGATGAGATCGTCACGATGGACGGTTTTGGAGAGAAATCTTTCGACAACCTCATATCCAGCATTGAGAAAGCAAAAAAGACTACACTTGCAAAAGTAATTTACAGTCTTGGAATCAGCAACATCGGACTGTCCAATGCAAAAGTAATCTGTCGCTATTTTGATGATGACCTGGACAAAATTCGCTCTGCCAAAGAGGAAGAAATCAGTATGATTGACGGTATCGGACCGGTCATTGCCGGAAGTCTGACAAAATATTTTGCGAAGCCGGAAAATAATCAGAAGGTTGACGATCTGCTTGGATATCTTCACATTGTAAAAGAAGAAAAATCTGACAATCAGATTTTTGCAGGGATGAATTTCGTGATTACGGGAAGTCTGGAACATTTCAGTAATCGTGGAGAAGCAAAAAATCTGATCGAGTCTCTGGGAGGTAAGGTGACCGGTTCTGTAACCGGTAAGACGAATTACCTGATCAACAACGATGTCACTTCGAACTCTTCAAAGAACAAAAAAGCAAGAGAGCTTGGGATTCCGATTCTTTCCGAAGAAGATTTCCTGAAGTTGACGGAAGAATCAAAATAGAATGAAATAATATAGAAGTATGAACTAAAGGAGGACTGGGAAATGCCGATTAAGATACAGGGCGATCTGCCTGTAAAAGAAATTCTGGAAAGAGAAAATATATTTGTGATGGACGAAGGAAGAGCGGTTCATCAGGACATTCGTCCGATTCAGATCCTGATTCTGAATCTGATGCCGCTGAAAGAGGAGACAGAACTTCAGCTTTTGCGTTCTCTGTCAAATACACCACTGCAGGTGGATGTAACGTTTATGGCGGTTGAAAGCCATCAGGCCAAAAACACTTCTGTCAGCCATTTGAATAAATTTTACCAGACATTTCCTGATCTGAAAGATCAGAAGTTTGACGGAATGATCGTGACAGGTGCGCCGGTAGAGCAGATGGAATTCGAGGAAGTGGACTACTGGAAAGAGCTGGAAGAAATCATGGACTGGACAGAAAGCCATGTAACTTCAACGATCTTTTTGTGCTGGGCAGCGCAGGCGAGTCTTTACCATTTTTACGGACTTCAGAAACGACAGCTTGATCATAAGATGTTCGGCCTTTTCTGGCACAAAGTCCTCAACCGTAAGATTCCGCTTGTAAGAGGATTTGACGATGCTTTTCTGGCACCACATTCCAGACATACCGAAGTGCCGATCGAAGATATCCGTGCATGCAAAGAAATCACCATTCTTGCAGAATCCGAAGAAGCAGGTCTTTTTCTTGCGATGGCACAGGGCGGACGCCGGATTTTTGTAATGGGACATCCGGAATACGACCGCATCACACTGGATGGAGAGTATAAGCGCGATATGGGTAAGGGACTGCCTATCGATCTTCCGAAAAATTATTACAAAGACGACGATCCGGAAAGTAAACCACTGCTTCTGTGGCGTGCACATGCAAACAATCTGTATACGAACTGGCTGAATTATTACGTATACCAGAGTACGCCGTTTGATCTGTACGGAACACCTGATTTTGCGAGTATTGCGGCGGATATGGAGTAGGGTGGATTTTTTTTGGATTTTCGGGATAACAAAAAACTATAAAATATGAGGGGGAACTCAAATGGATGGATCAATATTTATCGGAACATGGTGGTCTCTGGTGCCACCACTGCTGGCAATCGTGCTGGCATTAGTAACCAAAGAAGTGTACAGTTCACTTTTTATCGGTGTTGCAATGGGAGCACTGCTTTATACAGGTTTCCATCCGTGGAATGCATTTGTTGCTTTTTTTGATATCATGAAGAACAGCATGAATTTAAATATTCTGATATTTGATGTGCTGCTGGGAATGATCATTGTTCTGATGTCGAAATCGGGTGGTTCGGCTGCGTATGGTAAATGGGCCGGAACCAAGATCAAAAACAAAAAAAGTGCAATGCTGGCAACAACCGGACTTGGTGTCCTGATCTTTGTAGATGATTATTTTAACTGTCTGACAGTAGGATCTGTTATGCGCCCTGTGACGGACCGATTCAAAGTATCACGTGCAAAACTGGCATATATTATTGATGCGACAGCAGCACCGGTCTGCATTATCGCGCCGATTTCAAGCTGGGCGGCAGCTGTTAACTCTTATGTTCCGGAAGATGCGGGAATCAGCGGATTTCAGCTTTTCCTTCGGACGATACCATATAATCTGTATGCAATTCTGACGCTGCTTATGGTATTTACGATCATCCTGACAGGGCTGGATTTCGGCCTTATGAAGAAACATGAAAAAAATGCGGCAGCCGGTGATCTGTTTACATCAGGTGGAGAAGAATTTGATCAGGTAAAAGAAGAGGAGATTTCTTCAAATGGAAAAGTAATTGATCTGGTGCTTCCGGTATTGGTTCTGATCGGAACTGCAATTGGTGCCATGATCTATACCGGATTTCTTGGCGGAGCTACAGATGTGGTAACTGCTTTTGCCGGATGTGATGCGGAAACAAGTCTTATTTTTGCGACACTGATCACTGTAATGTTTATGCTGGCACTGTATCTTCCGCGCAAAGTTATTACATTTAAGGGATTTATGGACAGTTTTGTGGAAGGTTTCAAGATGATGATCCCGGCGATTGGAATCCTTATTTTTGCATGGTCTCTTAAGGGAATGGGAGATGCTCTTGAAATTGCTTCTTTCGTAGAGAATCTGGTAGGCTCCAATGCTTCCGCAAGTGTGCTGCTTCCGGCAATTTTGTTCCTTGTAGCAATTTTCCTGTCGTTCTCTACAGGTACAAGCTGGGGAACATTTGCCATTCTTGTTCCGATCGCAATCGCGATGTTCCCGGGTGCGGACAACATGCAGATGATGATCATTGCAGTAGCATCTGTACTTTCAGGTGCAGTATGTGGTGACCATGTATCACCGATTTCGGATACGACGGTCATGTCTTCGGCAGGAGCACAGAGTAATCATATTAACCACGTGACTACACAGATGCAGTACGCAGTAGTTGTTGCTGTAGTATCGGCAATCGGTTATGTGATTGCAGGTTTCGTACATATTTGGTGGCTGGTTCTCGGCATCAGTGCTGTCTTACTTCTTGTGGTACTGTTTGTGATTAAAGCAGTGACTTCAGATGAGAAAGACGGAGTGAAAAAACGTGCATAAAATTGAGGTACCGTATATTGACCAGAGTGTGAAATATCCGACCGGCTGTGAGAGTGTGTCGGCGGTGATGCTCCTTAAGTATCTGGGATATGAGATCACTGTTGATGAATTTATAAAGAACTGTCTGGAATGCAGAGATATGGAAATGAGAGACGGAAAGCTTTATGGACCGGATCCGAATGAATATTTCTGTGGAAGTCCCTATGATGAAGATTCTTTCGGGATTTATGCAAAAGGACTTTTGAAAGCACTTGAAAAAGCAGCAGGAAAAGACTTTCAATTTACAGATGAGTCCGGCACACCGATACAGGAACTTTTGGAAAAATATATTGATCAGGGGATGCCGGTAGTGTTCTGGTCATGCATCAATATGCGAAAGGAAATCACGGGACCGGAATGGAAACTCCTGGATTCGGGGGAATCTTTTTGCTGGATTTCGAATGAGCATTGTATGTTGCTGGTGGGCTACGATGAGAAGAAATATTATTTCAATGATCCGTATGATAATAATGGTGTGATCGGATATGAAAGAGCACTTGTAGAAAAAAGGCATGTTGCACAGCACAGTATGGCAATCGGAACAGTACGGATATAAAAGAGAACTTTATAAAAACTTTATTTGAAGAATAGTTACAAATCTGCTATAGTATATGTTGGTTATGGTAAATGGGCTTTGAATAAAGAAAGAAGTGTTTAGTTTGAGAAAAAAGTCACATATATTACTGGCAAGATATCTGGCAGATCAGATGCCTGCCAATGAAAGTCTTCAGTCACATAGAAAAGCATTTTGCCTGGGCAATATCCTTCCGGACATTCAGCCGTCATTTATAACCAAAAGGCATGAATATTTTGGCACATTCGATGAAGTGCAGGGGAAAATCCGACGTCTCGTTCAGGTGGGAGAAAACTATAATGACCGTGTGTTCTGGCGTCGTGCGGGGGAGGTTATGCATTATATTGCAGATTATTTTACATTTCCGCACAATAAGACGTTTGACGGAACGCTTCGTCAGCACAACTCCTATGAGAAACACCTGAAAAATGAATTGAAGGCATTCGTTCAGGAGGGGAAAGCAGAAGCCTATGCGGAGCATGTGATTCATTTTGAGACCTTGAATCAGCTTCTCGAGTACATTAAAGTTCATCATCGCAGATATATGAACTGCAAACGCAGCGTAGAGGAGGATATTCATTATATTCTCAGCGTCTGCTATCAGGTATTTCAGGGACTTTTTCAGCTTTGTATGAAAGATCCGATGGCAGAATATGCAACTGCAGTGATGTGAGTGAAATATGAAAAAAGTATGAAATACCGCCGGAGGAATCCTCCGGCGGTTGATTTTTGAGAATCAATATGATAGAATTACGGCAGTTATTGTGTGGGTAAGTTAGAATGAAGAAACATATTTTACAGGAATGAAGATGTGTTCTTAGACAGAAGGGAGCAATTTTTTACCAGAATGAAGAACAAATATCTGACCAAATGTTTATGTATGACTATATTATCTGCAATGGTTCTGACCAGTCCGCTGAGTGTCATGGCGGCGGAGGAAGATGTTGCGGTAAGCAGCGAGGGAGATGATCTGGGGGATGGCAGTGAGATTACCGATTCCGGAACAGATACACCGACACCAGATCCCGGAACGGACACACCGACACCGGATCCCGGAACAGATACACCGACACCGGATCCCGGAACAGATACACCGACACCAGATCCGGATCCGATAGATCCGACACCAACGAATCCGGATACACCAACGCCAAACCCGGATACACCAACGCCAAACCCGGATACACCAACGCCAAACCCGGATGCACCAACACCGGATCCGATTTTTGATGATGGCTCGAAATCGGCGGCTGTACAGACACTGATCGACGGTATTAATGCTCTGGCAGGACAGACTCTGACACTGGATCAGGCCGCGAAGGTTCAGGAACTTCGTGCGATATATAACAGTATTTCAGCAGATCAGAAGAAACTTGTGACAAATTATAATTTACTGGTCGGTTTTGAGAGTAAGATTGCCGAGCTTCAGAAGAAGCAGAATGCAGATACATCAGCCTTGACAGATGGAAGTAAGGCAAGTGAGACCGGAAAGACCGGAACACCGGTTTATTATGTTTCTAACCTCCATGCGGGTAAGGAATTTTATCTGGACAGCCTGAAAGGAAATTATCAGCTTACATTTTCTGATGATTTTGCATCTGTCATGAATGAAATCGAGGCAGAATACAAAGAAAAAAATAAACTTTCCGACGTGAGCGACAACAGATCAGACGGGCTTACTACTTCTGCAGATTCCCTGCTTGTACGCAATTGGCAGGATATTCTGGCCGTATATGTATATGAGCAGAGTCAGAATGGAGCAAAGGAATTTACACTGGATGCATCCAGTAAGGATGAACTTGCGAAGATTTTTGCCCAGATGAATCCGATTGTCAGAGACAAAGATAATATTACACATGTTTCCTATGGAAACTATCACATCAACAACTACATTAAGCAGAATAATATTTCTCAGAACGACAGAAGTGTTCTAAAAAAATATGTAGAAACCGACTGTAAACTTCTCTGTGCAATCGTTACTGACGCAAAAGGGTTTGTACGCCAGAGCGTTGGTGATGATGTATCGGAAGAACGAGTAAATGTTATCACTGCTGCATATTCTTTGGTGGGAGAAGTAGGATATTTCTGGGGTGGAAAATCTACAACAATCGGCGAAGACCCGAGCTGGGGAACAGCTGAGAAGGTTTCTGCCACAGGCAGTGCCAGCACCGGTACAGTCAGAGCATATGGGCTTGACTGCAGCGGATTTGTTACCTGGTCTGTGATTAATGGTTATTTGAATCAGGGAATGCAGGACAGTGTTGGTGACGGTACATCCGATCAGTGGGAAAAGGCCAATGTGGTCAGCGAGCAGGATGCACAGCCTGGCGATCTCGTTTTCCAGAAAGGACCGGAGGCAGGAAGTGACAATCATGTCGGTATTATCTGTGGAAAAACCGATGCCGGTGACTGGATTGCAGTGCACTGTTCTTCCAGTAAGAACGGAGTTACTGTAGGTGAAGCATATGGTGCAAGTTTCCGTTATATCAGACAGCCATCTTTCTATCCGACACAGGAAGAAGTTACACAGATGGAAAGCGAAGGAGCGTCTGCAAGCAATGCAGAGACAGTCAGTGCTACAGAGACAGCAGATATAGAGAAAAACTTGACTGCAACACCGGATGAAACACTTACATCTGAGACAGGAGCGGCAGATGAGACTGTCGATGACAGTAGTGACGAAATGGAAATCACGATTGTGGATGATGACGAAGATGAGACATTTACTTCAGACGGCAGCGCGACGGCGACATCTCCGGTAAATGATGTTCTTCAGGAAATCCTTGATCAGAATGTATTTGATTCATCAGACAGTGATTTTGAGATCCTTCCTAAGAAACCGGATGCAGATGACAGCGATATAGAAATCGTATTTGAAGATTAAAGTTCAGCCCGTGCAGGTCTTTCGTGGCCTGTCACGGGTGTTTTGGTATTCTTGAACACAGGACAAAGGAGCACCAGATGAGTAGAAAGTGGCAAAGGCACCGAAAAACAGGAAAAGTTCTGTTTGTTTTTGCAGTTCTGGTATTTGCCGGCATCTTATGTCTGGGCAATCCCAAGGGTCTGTTGGACCTGGAGCCGGAAGAAGTGAGAACACTCCGACAGAAAGAAACTGTGCAGACGGATGCAGGACATCAGGAATACTATTTTCATCTTCTGGATGAAGAAGAGCAGAAAATATATCGGGAGATGCTTGATGGCATCCGGGAGCGACAGGAGGAAATTTATCTTACCACTGCGGATGAAAACCTGATCAGCAAGGCATATCATGCAGTGTTGAAAGATCATTCGGAATTGTTCTGGGTGCATAACCGTAAAAATGTATATACGACAAGTTATAAAGGGGACGCATACTGTCGGTTTTCACCGGGATATATTTATACAGAAGCAGAAATTACGGAAATTACAGCGGCAATGGAACAGGCATTTACCGAGGTGAACGGACAGATTACGGAAGAAACAGATACATATGATAAAGTAAAGGCAGTCTATTCGTATCTTATTGATCTTGCGGAATATGAATCATCAGATGATGATCAGAATATTGCCGGAATCTTCTGGAAGAAAAGAGCTGTTTGTGCTGGTTATGCGAGAGCTGTACAATATCTCCTGGAGCGGATGGATGTCCCCTGTATTTACGTAGAGGGTGACAGCAAAGACAGTGATGAAGGCCATGCCTGGGATATTGTAGAGATAGATGGACAGTATTATTATGTGGATGCGACAAATGGTGATCAGCCGGGATTTTTGCAGGGAGATGCTGTACAGCTTGCGGAACACAAGACGATCATTTATGATTATCTGTGTCCGTTTCCGGAAGAATATGAGAAGATATATACAGCATCGGATGAATTTCCGCTGCCGGCCTGCACAGCAACAGACTGCAATTTTTATGTGCTGAATCAGGCATGTTTTAATACATATGATGCACAGGAATTTTATAATTTCTGCTGCATGCGGCTGGATAACGGGGCAGCAGTGGTTCGCCTCAAATATACATCAGAGGAGGCTTTTGATGCTGCCTGTCGGCATTATATACAGGAAGAAAAAATACAGGATGTGGCAGGATATTACATGAGTCTGCACGGCCTCAGCACGGTTCAGTATCATTACGGGATCCTGCAGAATCTGAAAACATTATATTTTATCTTTTAACAAGAGGAGGCTGTTATGAATGATATGTTACAGCAGTTAATGAATATGATTGAAAATGCCAGGACAATACCTGCCCTGACTGATATTTCCATGATCGGGTTTGCTGTATTGCTCGTTTTCGGCGCGATAAACTGTATTCTGGGGTATCGTCTGCTTCGGTTCTGGATGATGCTCTGTGGATTTATCATTGGAGCCGGAGTTGGATTCGGAGTAGCTTATTCCAGTGGTGTGACTGAGAAATATATGTATGCTGTGATTATGGTAGGAATTGGTGTAGTGTTTGCGGTGATCGCGTTTGTCAGCTATAAGATTGGTATTTTTATTTTGGGAGCCGGTATTGGAATCGGGCTGGGGATTTATATTTTTCATCCGACTTCTTCACTGGTATTCTTCTTCTGTCTGCTTTTGGGAGCTGGTCTTGGTGTGCTTGCCATGCGGCAGGCGAGAGAAGTTCTGATCGTCGGAACTTCTCTTCTGGGTGGTGCTATGGCGGGCGTTTCAGCAGCAAAGCTTGGCGGACTTGCAGATTTTCCTTATGGACTGGGGATGAGTGCAGGATTTGCAATTCTCGGAATGCTGATTCAGTTTGCAACGAACCGCCGTAAAAGGGCTGAAGACGATGAAGCTGAAGATGAGGATGAACTTTATGAAGAGGCCGAAAACAGTTCTGACTATGTAGACCCAAAAGAATACATTCCGCAGAAAAGAATCAAAAGAAGACCTGCAAGACAGGAAAACAGAAGAATGCTGTCAGCAGCGGAAGAGGAGCGCCTGGATGAAGAAATTGTCAGAGAGATGATGGATGATGATGACCGTGAAGGCGAAGAACTCTGGAAAAAAATTTCAAGACGTGAAGAAAAACGCAAAAATAAAGAAAAACATGCAACAAGGTAAAGGCAGGAAAGAAGGATAACATGGCAAAAGAAGCAAAAACAAATGCAATGCGAATGCTGGATCGACAAAAAGTAAAATACGAAGCATTTACATATGAATGTGATGAATTTATTGACGGACTTCACAGTGCGGACCTGATTGGTGCACCGTATGATCAGTCATTTAAGACGCTTGTGATGGAAGGAAAAAGTGGCGGCTGCTATGTGTTTGTCGTACCGATCGAAAAGGAAGTGGACAGGAAGGCAGCAGCAAAAGCAGTCGGTGAAAAGACGGTAGATATGATTCACGTAAAAGACATTCTCAAGATTACCGGCTATGTCAGAGGAGGGTGCAGTCCTCTTGGAATGAAGAAATTATATCCGACAGTATTTGACGCTTCAGCAGAAAATTTTGACGAAATCTATGTCAGTGGTGGAAGAATCGGACTTACTCTGAAGGTGAAGTTGGAGTCCCTTCTCAAGGTGACGAACGGAAAACTGGCAGATATTACCATGAAAGACTGATCAGAAACTGACAAAGTATACAATAAAACATTGTTTTATGCGCATAAGAAAAGCTCCCGGAATATGTAAAATCCGGGAGCTTTTGTCATACATATTTTAGTTATCGGCAGCGTCTTCTTCATTGACCTGGAAGACGTGACGTTTTTTCGCCATTTCATCGCTGGCAAGGTATTCATCGTATGTGGTGATCTTGTCAATCAGTCTTCCGTCAGGAAGGATTTCCATGATACGGTTGGCGGTTGTCTGTACGAACTGATGGTCGTGGGAAGCAAAAAGGATAACTCCCGGGAATTTGATCAGACCGTTGTTCAGTGCGGTGATGGATTCCATATCCAGGTGGTTGGTCGGTTCATCAAGGAGCAGGATGTTTGCACCGGAGATCATCATCTTGGATAACAGACAACGAACTTTTTCACCACCGGAGAGAACACGGACTTTCTTGACTCCGTCTTCACCCGGGAAGAGCATTCTTCCGAGGAAACCACGTACATAAGTTGCATCTTTGATCTCGGAATACTGAGTCAGCCAGTCGGTAATGGTCAGGTCGTTATCGAATTCCTGTGTATTGTCCTTCGGGAAATATGCCTGAGAGGTTGTAACACCCCATTTGTAATTTCCTTCATCCGGTTCGAGTTCTCCGATCAGGATACGGAAGAAAGTAGTGATGGCTTGCTCGTTTGCACCGACAAAGGCAACTTTATCATCATGTCCGAGTGTAAAGCTGATGTTGTCGAGAACTTTTACACCGTCGATGGTTTTGGAAAGGTTTTCTACCATAAGTACTTCGTTGCCGATTTCACGGTTCGGACGGAAATCGATATATGGATATTTGCGGCTGGATGGACGCATGTCATCAAGCTGGATTTTTTCCAGGGCACGTTTACGTGAAGTTGCCTGTTTGGATTTGGAAGCGTTTGCACTGAATCGGGAAATAAATTCCTGGAGTTCTTTGATCTTTTCTTCCTTTTTCTTGTTGGCTTCTTTCATCTGTTTGATAAGAAGCTGGCTGGATTCGAACCAGAAGTCATAGTTTCCGGCATACAGCTGAATTTTTCCGTAATCAATGTCTGCGGTATGTGTGCAGACTTTGTTCAGGAAGTAACGGTCATGGGATACAACAATGACGGTATTGTCAAAGTTGATCAGGAATTCTTCAAGCCATTCAATAGCCGGCAGATCCAGATGGTTGGTCGGCTCGTCGAGGAGCAGGATGTCCGGATTTCCGAAAAGTGCCTGTGCAAGAAGCACTTTGACTTTCTGGCTGCCGGTCAGGTCTGCCATCTGAGTATAATGGAGTTCGGTTTCGATTCCGAGGCCATTCAGAAGAGTGGCAGCATCGGACTCGGCCTCCCATCCGTTCATCTCAGCGAATTCACCTTCAAGTTCGCTGGCACGGATACCGTCTTCGTCAGAGAAGTCTTCTTTTGCGTAGATGGCTTCTTTTTCTTTCATGATTTCATACAATCTGGCATTTCCCATAATAACGGTATCCAGAACATTGTATGAATCGTATTTGAAGTGATCCTGCTGCAGGAAAGAAAGACGCTGTCCCGGTGTGATGACGATATCACCGTTAGTCGGCTCAAGCTGGCCGGAAAGAATCTTAAGGAATGTAGATTTGCCGGCACCGTTTGCTCCGATCAGACCGTAGCAGTTACCCTCGGTAAATTTGATGTTGACATCTTCGAAAAGTGCTTTCTTGCCAACACGCAGTGTAATATTATTTGCTGAAATCATAAGGTACCTCTTTTCTTCGTTATGGTTTCGTTCAGTCATTTTGGTTCAGGCCGTTTTGGCCATTCATTCCCATTTTACAGTAAAGTCAGGAATTTGCAAGCCTTAAATCATAAAAACATATAATTAGGAAGAGGAGAAACCTGAAAACTCCATAAAACTTGCTTGCTGCTAACTTTTTTGTATGTAAATAGATACAGAAAATATATAATCCTGATTGGACAATCCGAAATGGCTATGCTATAATAACTATTGGACTTTTAGGCCCTTTCACTGGCCTGAAATAAATTATAATTTTCATCATACCTTTAAGGAGGAAAACAAACTATGGCAAGAAAGATGAAAACCATGGATGGTAACCATGCAGCCGCTCATGCATCATATGCTTTTTCTGATGTAGCTGCTATTTACCCGATTACCCCTTCATCTGTAATGGCTGAGGCTACAGACGAGTGGGCAACTCAGGGAAGAAAGAACATCTTTGGACAGGAAGTACAGGTTACAGAGATGCAGTCTGAAGCAGGTGCTGCAGGTGCAGTACACGGTTCTCTGGCAGCCGGTGCGCTGACAACTACTTATACTGCATCTCAGGGTCTTCTTCTGATGATCCCGAACCTTTACAAAATCGCTGGTGAGCAGCTCCCGGGCGTTATCAACGTATCTGCTCGTGCACTTGCTTCTCACGCACTTTCCATTTTCGGAGATCATTCCGACGTTATGGCCTGTCGTCAGACCGGATGCGCAATGCTTTGCGAATCATCCGTACAGGAAGTTATGGACCTGACACCGGTTGCTCATCTTGCGGCAATCAAAGGTAAAGTTCCGTTCATCAACTTCTTCGATGGTTTCCGTACATCTCACGAGATCCAGAAGATTGAGACATGGGATTATGAAGATCTGAAAGATATGGCAGATATGGAAGCAATTCAGGCATTCCGTGATCATGCTCTGAACCCGAACCATCCATGTCAGAGAGGTTCTGCTCAGAACCCGGATATCTTCTTCCAGGCAAGAGAAGCATGTAACCCGTTCTACGATGCTCTTCCGGCAGTAGTTCAGGGATACATGGACAAAGTAAATGAAAAGATCGGAACAGACTACAAACTGTTCAACTACTACGGAGCAGAAGATGCTGAACACATCATCATCGCTATGGGTTCCGTAAACGATACAATCGAGGAGACTATCGATTACCTTACAGCAGCAGGTAAAAAAGTCGGTGTTGTTAAAGTTCGTCTTTACAGACCGTTCTGCGCACAGGCACTCATCGATGCTATCCCGGAAACAGTGAAACAGATCAGCGTTCTTGACAGAACAAAAGAGCCGGGAGCACTTGGCGAGCCTCTGTATCTTGACGTTGTTGCTGCATTAAAAGACAGCAAGTTTAAAGATGTTAAGATCTTTACAGGACGTTATGGTCTTGGTTCCAAAGATACTACACCGGCACAGATCGTTGCAGTATATGAGAACACAACAAAAGAAAAATTCACAATCGGTATCGTTGATGATGTTACAAACCTTTCTCTTGAAACAGGTGCTCCGATTGTTACAACACCGGAAGGAACTACAAACTGTAAGTTCTGGGGTCTTGGAGCTGACGGTACTGTAGGTGCTAACAAGAACTCCATCAAGATTATCGGTGACAACACAGACATGTACGCTCAGGCTTACTTCGATTATGACTCCAAGAAATCCGGCGGTGTTACAATGTCTCACCTTCGTTTTGGTAAGAAACCGATCAAATCTACATACCTGATTCATAAGGCAAACTTTGTTGCATGTCATAATCCGTCTTATGTAAATAAATACAACATGGTTCAGGAACTTGTTGATGGTGGTACATTCCTTCTTAACTGTGCATGGGATATGGAAGGTCTTGAGAAACATCTTCCGGGACAGGTTAAAGCATTCATCGCCAACCACAATATTAAATTCTACACCATCGACGGTGTGAAGATCGGTATTGAGACCGGCATGGGACCAACACGTATCAATACAATCCTTCAGTCTGCATTCTTCAAACTTACAGGAATCATTCCGGAAGATCAGGCTATCGAACTGATGAAAGCAGCTGCAAAAGCTACTTACGGACGTAAGGGTGATGACGTTGTTCAGAAGAACTGGGCAGCTATCGATGCAGGTGCAAAACAGGTTGTAGAAGTTAAAGTTCCGGAAAGCTGGAAAGATGCAGAAGATGAAGGCCTCTTCATGGCTCATGCAACTCACGGCACTCAGGAAGCTCAGGACTTCGTAAACAACATCCAGTGCAAGATCAATGCTCAGGAAGGTAACACACTTCCTGTATCCGCATTTACAGAATATGTTGATGGTACTACACCATCCGGAACAGCTGCATACGAAAAACGTGGTATCGCAGTAAACGTACCGGTATGGCAGCCAGAAAACTGTATCCAGTGTAACCGTTGTGCATATGTCTGCCCACACGCAGCAATCCGTCCGGTAGCACTGACAGAAGAAGAAGCAGCAAATGCTCCGGAAGGAATTGCTACTCTTCCGATGACTGGTATGAAAGATTACAAATTCACCATGACTGTATCAGCTTATGACTGTACAGGATGTGGTTCCTGTGCAAATGTCTGCCCGGGCAAGAAAGGTGCAAAAGCCCTTGCTATGGAAAACATGGAAGCAAATGCAGGACTTCAGAAATTCTTCGATTATGGAAGAGAGCTTCCGATTAAAGAAGACGTTATTGCTAAATTCAAAGAAACAACTGTTAAGGGAAGTCAGTTCAAACAGCCTCTGCTTGAGTTCTCCGGAGCATGTGCAGGTTGTGGTGAAACACCTTACGCAAAACTGATCACACAGCTGTTCGGTGACAGAATGTACATCGCAAATGCTACAGGATGTTCCTCTATCTGGGGTAACTCTTCACCGTCTACACCATACACAACCAACGCTAAAGGACAGGGTCCTGCATGGGCTAACTCACTGTTCGAAGACAACGCTGAGTTTGGTTATGGTATGCTTCTTGCTCAGAGAGCTATCCGTGATGGCCTCAAAGCAAAAGTTGAAGCTGTTGTAGCAGAAGGAAAAGACGAAGCAGTTAAAGAAGCTGGTCAGGAATGGCTGGATACATTCTCTGTTGGAGCAACAAACGGTGCAGCAACAGATAAACTCATCGCTGCTCTGGAAGCATGCGGATGTGACGCTGCTAAAGAAATCCTTACTCAGAAAGATTATCTGTCCAAGAAATCCCAGTGGATCTTCGGTGGTGACGGATGGGCTTATGATATCGGATTCGGTGGTGTTGATCATGTTCTCGCAAGTGGACGTGACATCAACGTTATGGTATTCGATACAGAGGTTTATTCCAACACAGGCGGACAGTCCTCTAAATCTACACCTACAGGTGCAATCGCTCAGTTCGCAGCAGGCGGTAAAGAAACCAAGAAGAAAGATATGGCTTCCATCGCAATGAGCTATGGCTATGTATACGTAGCACAGATTTCTATGGGTGCTGACTTCAACCAGACTGTTAAAGCAATCGCTGAAGCAGAAGCATATCCGGGACCGTCTCTGATTATTGCATACGCTCCATGTATCAACCATGGTATCAAGAAGGGTATGGCAAAAGCTCAGACAGAAGAAGAACTGGCAGTTAAGTGTGGATACTGGCACAACTTCCGCTTCAACCCGGCAGCAGACAAGAAGTTTGCTCTGGATTCCAAGACACCGGATATGGAGAACTACATGGACTTCCTGAACGGCGAAGTTCGTTACAACTCCTTACAGCGTCAGAATCCTGAAAAAGCTGCAAGACTGTTTGCTAAGAATGAGTCTGAAGCAAAAGCTAGATATGCATATCTGAATAAACTGGTAGCAATGTACGGCGAAGAAGAATAATTCTTACTGCGTGCAGTGACGGAATAATTCAGAGATATAGCCGCGGTACTTTTGTACCGCGGCTTTTTGCATTAAATATAACATAAAATTTATAAGAGAGAATATGAACATACAAAATAGAAAAAACAAAAGAAGTAACAGAAGTACAAATAGCAAAAATACGGAATTTTATATTGTATATACGGTGGCATTTCTGCTGATTGCTTTTTTTCTCTATCTGAGATTTTATCTGAATGGAAAGTCTCTTGTATGGAGCCATGACGGAGTGCCGCAGCATTTGAATTCCCTGGCATACTATGGAAGATATCTCAGAGGAATTTTATATACGATATTTGTAGAACATCGTTTTTCGATACCAATGTGGGATCTCCATATTGGCTATGGTTCGGATATCCTGACGACATTGAATTATTATGTCATGGGAGACCCGTTGACGTTGCTGGCAGTGTTTTGTCCCTCTTCCAAAACTGAGATCTTATATGAATTCCTGATCTTTCTGAGAATCTACCTGGCTGGAATTGCGTTCAGCAGATACTGTTTTTATCACAAAAACAGCAGACAGGCAACTTTTATGGGATGCATGATCTATATCTTTGCGGGCTGGACAATTTATGCAGCCATGAAACATCCATATTTTTCAAACCCGATGATCTATCTGCCGTTGATCCTTATGGGAATTGACAAGATATACAAAAAAGAAAAACCATATTTGTTTATCTGGTCAGTGGCGGTAGCCGGATTATCCAATTTTTACTTTTTTTACATGTTGGGTATTTTTATGGTTTTGTATGCCGTGTTCCGGTATTTTGAACAGTTTGGAGTTCATTCCTTAAAAAATGTCGGAAAATGGTTGGGTGTTTTTGCAATATATTCCATAATAGCCGTTCTGATTGCGGCAGTCATATTACTTCCGGTTATTTTTCAGGTATTGGGAACAGACCGTTTTAAGGCGGAGAACTATGTACCATTGTTGTATGACAAAGTGTACTACCAGAAATATCTGAGCTGTCTGATCGGTGAGAACATGATCCAGTGGGGAGTTGCCGGATTCTCAGCAGTTTCAATGACCGGAATATTTGTTTTGTTTGCGAAGAAAAAGAAATACAGAACGTTAAAAACAGGATTTATTCTGATAAATCTCTTTTTGCTGTTTCCATTTGCGGGGCATGTACTTAATGGATTTTCTTATGTTTCCAATCGCTGGATATGGGCATATGGTATGCTTATGGCATATATTTTTGTGAAGATATATCCGGAATTGTTTAATCTTTCATTAAAAGAAAAACGTACAATTTTTGTTTTTCTGATGGGATATTGTGTACTGGCACTTTTGCCGGATGCGGCAAGAACACAGAGAAATCTGGTGGCGGTTCTTTTACTGGTACTGGCGACATTTACTGTATTATCATTTGGCGCAGTATTTACAAAAAGAAAAAATCTGATACTGATGACAGGCGGCTTTTTAATTGCGGGTATCCTCTTTAATATGTATTATCAGTATTCGTACGAAAAAGATTATCTTTCGGAGTTTTCAGATCAGGGAGAAGCACTGGACAAACTGGAAACAGGGACGGATCTTGCGGTACTGAAAACAGGAGATGAATCAGTTTATCGTTATGACCAGATGGGAACACACAGCTATGAAAATTCTTCCATGCAGACAGGCACAAACGGTACATCGTATTATTTCAGCGTGGCGAGTGGTGACATTACAAATTTTTTTAATGAAGTTGATCTGAATACACCATGGGATTATCATTATGAAAATCTGGACAGCAGAACGATTCTGGATCGTCTTGCAGCAGTAAAATATTTTGTAGTAAAAGCCGGCGAAGAAGAGTATTTGCCGTATGGGTATGATACACTTGCGGCAGAAGTGGAAAAACATGATAAATTATATCGCGCATATGAATGCAAAAATTCGCTTCCGATAGGATACACTTATGATTCCTATATTCCGGAAGAAAAATATGCGAAAATGTCGACAGTTGAAAAGCAGCAGGCTTTGTTGCAGGGTGTAATACTGTCGAACAGTACAGTACCGGAAACAACATCGGAATTTAATGACAGAGAAGTGCCATATAAACTGGTGACAGGTTCAGGCTGCAGAGAAAAAGATGGGAAACTGATCGTTACAAAGGAAAATGCGCAGGCAAAACTGGTTTTCGACGGGCTGGATGAATGCGAGACATATCTTATTACAGAAGGCGTTGACTATGAGGCACTTTCACCGCGAGAGTTGATCAGTGATAAGAAATGGAACAAAATGACACTCTACGAGCAGAAAAAAGTGCGGTACGAAAACAGTACATGGCGATACTGGAAAGAAAGCCAGAAAGCATATATTGATGTTACCGGACAATTTCTTGACAAGACAATCAGTATTTTTACAGACAAATACAATGCGTACAGCGGGCGATCAGATTTTCTGTGTAATACCGGTTACAGTGTAAAGGGAAAGAAGTCCATTACGCTCACCTTTGAAAATACAGGTGTATATTCATATAAAAATATGAAAGTTGTATGTCAGCCAATAGAAAATATAGAGAGTCAGACAACTAAATTGAGGGCGGAAAGTCTGGAAAATGTTGAGATAAAGAATCATGAACTTACAGGAAATATTTCTGTATCAAAAGATAAGGTTCTTGTGATTTCGCTGCCTTACAGCAAAGGTTTTCAGGCTTATGTAGACGGTCAGAAAACAGAGTTAAAACAGGCAAACACCATGTATATGGCACTGGAACTTAAGAAAGGGGCACATGAGATCCGTCTCACATACTGCACACCATATCTGAAAGCAGGACTTATCTTGACTTGTGCAGGGGTATTGTGCTACATTTGTGTGGTGTTAGCTTACAAAAAGAAAAGAGGAAAGAAAAAACATGAGTAGATTATCTGTCGTACTTCCGGCTTATAATGAGGAACTGATGGTTGGGAAAACATGCAGGGTTCTTCATGAAGTTCTGTCCGGGGCAGGAATTTCGTATGAGTTGGTTCTTGTAAATGATGGATCTAAAGACCGTACATGGGATGAAATATTAAAAGCAGGAGAAAAAGATCCGAACATTCTCGGGGTGCATTTTTCACGTAATTTCGGGAAAGAAGCGGCTGTTTTTGCCGGAATGGCACAGGCAACAGGAGATGTGGTAGCTGTTATGGACTGCGATCTGCAGCATCCGGCGGAAACACTGATTGAGATGTACCGAAAATGGGAAGAAGGCTACGAAGTCATTGAGGGCATTAAGAAAAGCCGTGGAAATGAGAGTATTATCCATAAGAAGTGTGCAGGATTTTTCTATGGCATCATGTCTAAGGCAACGAAGGTGGATATGCAGAATACCTCCGATTTCAAAATGATGGATCGAAGAGTGGTAAACAGTATTCTTTCTCTTCCGGAAAGAAATATGTTTTTCCGCGCAACCTCATCATGGGTAGGATATAAGACTGCATATGTGGAGTTTGAAGTTCATGAACGTGAAGCTGGTGAATCGAAGTGGTCTACCGGCTCGCTGATCAAATATGCTTTTACGAATATCGTTGCATTTACGACGGCTCCGCTTCAGTTTGTAACAGTTGGCGGATGTATTTGCTTTGGCTGTTCACTGCTCATGATCATTTATTCATTGATTCAGTACTTCCGGGGACATGCAATTGAAGGATATACAACGACGATTTTACTGCTTCTTCTGATCGGCAGTGCGATCATGCTGAGCCTTGGAGTGATTGGCTATTATCTTGCAAAAATTTACGAAGAAGTCAAACGTCGTCCGAGATATATCGTGTCTCAGATTGTTCGTGGAAACAAAGACGTGACAGATTCTGTCAGAGATGATGCATAAGAGGAGAAAGCAATGAAAAAAATCAAAGATCTGGTTCTTCGCCTGTATGGAAATGATGTGGTCAGATACATATTTTTTGGCGGATGCACGACTTTAGTGAATCTTGTATGTTTTTATATCTTTTGGAATATCTGTCATGTAAATTTGAATATCGCAAATGTGATATCAATTGTTGTGGCAATCATCTTTGCATATGTAGTTAATTCAAAATATGTATTTCAGGATAAATGTGAGACACTGAAAGACCATATACAGCCGTTTTGCAAATTTGTAAGTGCAAGACTTCTGACGATGGTGATTGAAGTTGGTGGAGTATGGCTGCTTGTTGAAGTAATGGGAATGAATGGAATGGTTGGAAAATTCTGTACTCAGTTTATTGTACTGGCGCTGAACTACATATTCAGTAAATTCTTTGTATTTACTACAGGAAAATAAGCATTATAGCATATGCAAAAGAGAAGTGGGAGATGGAAAACAAAATGACATTGGAAGAAACTCTTGTTCAGATAAAACCATTAGATGAAAGAGCAATGGAGATTGCGGCAAAACGATGGGACAGCATTGCAAAACCGCTGCATTCTCTTGGTAAAATGGAAAAACTGGTCATTCAGATCGCAGGAATTACCGGAGATCCGGATATCCATATAAAAAAGCGCGCGTTGGTTCCGATGTGTGCAGATAATGGTGTGGTAGAAGAGGGAGTGACCCAGACCGGACAGGAAGTGACAGCAATCGTTGCGGAAAATTTCCTTTCCGGAGATACCTCTGCGTGTGTGATGAGCAGACAGTGCGGAACCAAAGTCATTCCGGTCGATATCGGTATGACAGTAGATACAAGGGTATCGACAGATCTGAAAGTTGCATGTGGAACAGCAAATATGACAAAGGAGCCTGCCATGACAAGAGAACAGGCAGTGCAGGCACTGGAGACAGGCATTGAAATGGTGCGTCGTCTGAAAGAAGACGGTTACGGCCTTCTGGCGACGGGAGAAATGGGAATCGGAAATACGACGACCAGCAGTGCGGTAGCATCTGTGCTTCTGAACCGTCCGGCTGAAGAAATGACGGGACGCGGTGCAGGCCTTTCCGGAGACGGACTGGACCGTAAGATACATGCAATCAAAAAAGCAATTGCAGTCAACCGGCCTGATCCGAAAGATGCAATCGATGTACTGGCAAAGGTCGGAGGATTCGATATTGCCGGTATGGCAGGTATGTTTCTGGGTGGAGCAGCTCTCGGTGTGCCGGTTGTGATTGACGGATTTATCTCCTGTGTGGCAGCATTGATCGCACAGCGTATCTGTCCGCAGGCGGGAGACTATATGATTGCATCTCATGTATCAAAAGAACCGGCGGCGCATCTGATTCTCGAAGCACTTGGCAAGGAAGCTGTACTTCATGGAGAAATGTGCCTCGGAGAAGGCAGCGGAGCTGTGGCGCTGTTCCCGTTCCTCGATATGGGAGTTGCCGTTTATGAATCGATGAGTACATTTGAAGATATCCATGTGGAACAGTATAAGGAGCTTGTATAAACATGATGATTCTTGTAACAGGCGGAAGCGGCAGTGGAAAATCTTCCTTCGCGGAAGATTGTATTGTGTCTTTCGGAAATGCCAGACGTATATATATAGCGACTATGTACCCGTTTGATGAAGAGAGCAAAAAGCGTGTGAAGCGTCATCAGGCTATGCGACAGGGGAAAGGGTTTGATACACTGGAGTGTTACACCGGACTTGCCCGGGCTGCGATTCCGGAAGGCAGTACGGTTCTTCTGGAGTGTATGTCTAATCTGGTGGCGAATGAGATGTTTCAGGGAAACGGTGCGCACGAAAATACGGTAGAAGCAGTAATCGGAGGCGTAGAATTTCTGCAAAAACAGACCCAAAATCTTGTGATCGTAACAAATGAGATCTTTTCGGAAACAGAAGAATATCAGGGGGATACAAAGCTTTATCAGGAATATCTCGGCAAGATCAATCAGAAACTTGCAGATATGGCGGATGAAGTTGCAGAAGTGGTGTATGGAATTCCTGTATATCACAAAAAATATACATTTTCTGATACGAACAGGAGGGAAGTTCACTGATGAAAAGTCTCTGGAACAGCTTCAAAATTGCATTTTCCATGTTTTCAAAGATTCCGGTGCCACAGGCAGAGTGGACAGAAGAGAATATGAAATATATGCTTTGTTTTTTTCCGTTCATCGGAACGGCAATCGGCATTGTATTTCTGGTGGCAGAAGGGATCTGCAGATATCTGGGGTTCGGAAATTCATTTACGGCAATGGTACTGGTTCTTGTGCCGGTGATCCTCACCGGTGGAATTCATATAGACGGACTTCTGGATACTTCAGATGCCTTAAGTTCCTGGCGTGACAGGGAAAAACGTCTGGAGATTCTCAAAGATTCACATGCGGGTGCATTTGCAGTTATTACGGCATGTGTGTATTTTCTTGTATTGTTTGGGACCATGATGCAGATCACGGAAGTGGATAACCGGACGGCAATGTATCTTCTTGCGTGCAGCTATATGGTTTCCAGATGCCTTTCCGGACTTGGTGTGATCACGTTGCCAAAGGCGAATGCAAGTGGTACGGTTGCGGAGTTTTCTCGTAAGGCAGAAGATAAAAAAGTGCATAATATACTGGTGATCTATCTTGTGATCCTGGCGGCAGTGATGATCTGGATACAGCCGGTATGGGGCGTTTCCATGTTGGGGACAGCCCTGCTGGTATTTGCATTTTACAGACATAAGGCGATGAAATATTTCGGCGGTACGACCGGAGATCTTTCGGGATATTTTCTATGCCTTTGTGAGATATGGATGCCTCTGGCGCTGGCGGTGGTTATGATGCTCTATAAGGTGTGAGGGTAAAAATATGAAGATGATTATAGGGGGAGCGTTTCAGGGAAAAACACTTCTGGCAAAAAAAATATATCCGGATATTGACTGGATAAACGGTGCGGATGCTGGCTGGGAGAAGATCGCATCAGCACAGGGGATCCTGTGTTTTCATGAATTTATCCGAAAAGAGATGCAAATCGGAAATGATGTAAGCAAACTTGCAGAGCGACTGATTCAGGTCAATCCGCAGGTAGTTCTTGTATCAGATGAAGTGGGATATGGCATTGTACCCATTGATCCATTTGATCGGGCGTATCGTGAAGCAGTTGGCAGAGTATGTACGAAGCTTGCCGCATACAGCACGCAGGTGATGAGAGTTGTATGTGGAATAGGGACGGTGATCAAAGATGCTTAAGATCTGGCTGATCCGTCATGGAATGACGGAGGGAAACCGATATCAGCGTTATATCGGAGTGACAGACGAACCACTGTGTGAGGAAGGTAGAGAACTGCTCGGAAAGTTTACATATCCGAAGCCACAGGCGGTATTTGTCAGTCCGCTTAAGCGTTGTCTTGAGACGGCGGCAATTCTGTTTGGTGATCCGAAAGTCCGGATTATTGACCAGCTTGCAGAATGTGATTTTGGAGAATTTGAAAATAAAAATTATAAAGAACTTTCCGGTGATCCACGCTATCAGGCATGGATAGACAGCAATGGAATACTGGCCTTTCCGGGTGGTGAAAGCAAAGACGAATGTGCGACTCGTAATCTGGAAGGTTTTCAGAGAGCGGTGTCTGCATGCATACGGGAAGAAATTACGGAGGCAGCACTGGTTGTACATGGAGGCACGATCATGAATATTATGGAGCAATACGCACTTCCCAAAAAAGGATTTTATGAGTGGCATGTCGGTAATGGATGTGGCTATCTTGTGGAACTTGATCCTGATCTCTGGAAAAAAGACAGGAGAAATCTGAAGCTTCTGGAAGAACGAAAATAGCTTTTCAGAAGAACAAAAATATGATATAGTAAAAACAGCGACGGAGCAGAATTTTGTTCCGTCGTTTTTTTATTCAAAATATACAAATTTTTTTTGAATACCAAAAGGAAATTGCAAATCAGGTTGAAATAATATAGAAAATATGTTACATTATATAGTACAAAACACCGAAAACTTATGGGAAATTTTGCCGTGGATTGGAAAGATTTCACAAGGCAGGGAGGACGTATATGCGGATTATCGGAAACGGAAGAATGATTACACGGGACGCATCCAATGCTTTTTACGAAAATGGTGCAGTGGCAATGGACGGGAACACCATAATCATGGTGGGTACAACAGAAAAAGTAAAGAATACATATCCGGATGCGGAATTTACAGATGCGCACGGTGGAATTATCATGCCGGCATTTATTAATGTACATGAACATATTTACAGTGCATTTGCGCGGGGATTAAGCGTCAAAGGGTATAACCCGAAAGGTTTCCTGGATATTCTGGACGGGATGTGGTGGAATATTGACCGCCATCTGACACTGGAACAGACGAAGCTTTCCGCGTACGCAACATATATTGATTCTATAAAAAACGGGGTGACAACAGTATTTGACCATCATGCAAGTTTCGGGCATATCGAAGGTTCTCTTCATATGATCGAAGAAGCTTCGAAGGATCTTGGAGTCCGTACCTGTCTCTGCTATGAAATATCTGACAGAGATGGAATGGAAAAATCACGGGAATCTGTGATGGAGAATGTAAATTTCATCCGACATGTGAGGGAAGATGACAGTGATATGCTGGCAGCCATGATGGGAATGCATGCATCTTTTACGATCTCTGATGAGACGATGGCACTTTGTAATGAAGTGAAACCAGAAGGGGTTGGATATCATATCCATGTGGCAGAAGGGATTTATGATCTGCACCAGTGTCTGAAAGAGCACAGCAAACGTATTGTTGACCGCCTTTATGACTGGAATATTCTCGGACCGAAGACACTTCTCGGACATTGTATCTATATCAATGAGCACGAGATGGAACTGATTAAAGAGACAGATACAATGGTAGTGCACAATCCGGAATCGAATATGGGGAATGCCTGTGGATGTCCTCCAACGATGGAACTGGTACACAAGGGCATTCTGACGGGCCTTGGTACAGACGGATATACCCATGATATGATGGAATCCTGGAAAGTGGCAAACATTCTGCATAAACACCATCTCTGTGATCCGACAGCTGCATGGAGTGAAATTCCGCAGATGCTGTTTGAGGGAAATGCAAAGATTGCAAACCGTTATTTTAAGAAAACACTGGGTATCCTGAAAGTGGGAGCAGCGGCCGATGTGATCGTGATCGATTATGATCCGCTGACACCGATGGATGCATCCAATTATAACAGCCATCTTTTGTTCGGAGTAAACGGAAGTATGGTGCAGACAACTGTATGTAACGGAGAAATTCTGATGAAAGACCGTGAAGTGCTGGTATGTGATGAGGAAAAGATTATGGCAGACTGCCGCCAGGCGGCAAAAGAACTGGCTGAGGATATCAACGCGTGATATTATCTTTGAACAGTAACATTTATTTTTCTGATGAGATGAGGAAGGAATTCAGGGAGGATATAATATGAGTGATATTATGAAAAGCATTCCATTCGGACAGTTGACGGAATGGATCTTGAATGAATATAAAAAAACAGGTCAGGTGTTTGGCATTCAGAAAGCTTATGTGGCTGATCAGTCAAAAACAATCGAAATATTCGGAAGAAAACTTGAAAATCCGGTAGGACCGGCAGCAGGTCCGCATACACAGCTTGCACAGAATCTTGTGGCTGCATATGTCGCAGGTGCCAGATTTTTTGAATTAAAAACCGTACAGAAAATGGATGGACAGGAGCTTTCTGCATGCATTCCGAAGCCATGTATCGTGGCAGAAGAAGAAGCATACAACTGTGAATGGTCGACGGAACTTTATGTACCGCAGGCAATGGAAGAATATATTAAAGGCTGGATTCTTATTCATGTGATTGCAAAAGAATTTGGTATTGGAAGCCCGGATGGATTCCAGTTTAATATGTCCTGTGGCTATAACCTTGAAGGCATCAAAGACAAAAAGATCGATGACTTTATTGAAGGACTGAAAGATGCCGGAGATACGGCAATCTTCAAAGAATGCAAACAGTGGCTTCTGGAGCATATCAGTCTATTTGAACATGTGACAAAAGAAGATGTCGAAGCAATTCCTGCAAAAGTCTGTAATTCCATTACACTTTCTACAATGCACGGATGTCCACCGCAGGAAATTGAAAATATCGTGCGGTATCTTCTGAAAGAGAAGCATATTAATACTTACGTAAAATGTAATCCGACACTTCTTGGCTATGAATTTGTGAGAAAGGCAATGGATGATCTTGGCTATGATTATATGGCATTTACGGATTTCCATTTCAAAGATGACCTGCAGTATGAGGACGCAGTTCCGATGCTGAAACGTCTGATGGAAACCGCTGCACAGGAAGGGCTTTCTTTCGGAGTGAAGCTGACCAATACATTTCCTGTTGATGTTAAGAGACAGGAACTTCCGGGAGAAGAAATGTATATGTCCGGTAAAGCGCTGTTCCCGCTTTCTATTTCAGTTGCGTCACGACTTGCAGAATCTTTTGACGGAAAACTTCCGATGTCTTTCTCCGGAGGGGCAGACCAGAAAAATATTGATCAGATTGTAGACTGCGGCATCTGGCCGGTTACAGTTGCAACAGTACTTCTGAAACCGGGCGGATATAAATGGATGACCAAAATTGCCGAGAAAGCAGATAGCTGTGAAATCGGAAAATGTGGAGAGGTTCAGGTTGAAACACTGAAGAAACTTGCAGAGGATTCACTTACAGATGCGCATTATCGCAAAACAGGCAGGAAAGCAGCCGGTAAACGTACCGAAGAAAAGTCACCGCTTCTGGACTGTCTGAAAAAGAATGGTGTTGGAGAAAAGAAAGAATTTACCGGACATAAACGTGTCTGTGGAAACTGTGCAGACGTATGTCCAAACCGTGCAAATGTGCTGATCGAAGTGCCGGAGATGGAACTTTTGCAGATTCTTCACGTAGATTATATGTGCAATGAATGTGGAAACTGTCGCTCTTTCTGTCAGTATGCAGGTGCGCCGTATAAAGACAAATTTACGTTATTTGCAACAGAAGAAGATATGGAGGACAGCACCAATAATGGATTTAACGTACTTGATGCCGAAACAAAAGAGGTACTGGTACGTATCGGAGACAGACAGGAAAAAGTAAAAGCTGATCAGCCATCAGAAATGCTTAGTGAGGATCTCAGCAAACTGATGTGTACTGTGATTGACGATTATACATATCTGCTTATGTGATATCAGGAAAATGCATACTGAAAAATCCGCAGATATCATATAAGTAGTGAAAAGGAGAGCCGCTATGGCAATATTTAAGGTGAACGGCAGGACTGTTCGGACTGAAAAAAATCAAAAACTGTTACGATTTCTGCGGGATGAACTGCATCTGACTTCAGTGAAGGATGGATGTAGTGAAGGGGCATGTGGAGCCTGCACCGTGATCATTGACGGAAAGACCTGTAAGGCATGTGTCCCGGATACGGATTTGCTGGAAGGCAGAGAAGTGATCACAGTGGAAGGACTGACTGAATGGGAAAAACAGGTTTACACCTATGCATACGGAAAGGCGGGAGCTGTACAGTGTGGCTTCTGTATCCCGGGAATGGTGATGTGCACAAAGGCGCTTTTGGATGTAAACAAAACACCTTCCGATGATGAAATCAGATATGCACTGCGAAATAACTACTGCCGCTGTACCGGTTATGTAAAGATTATGGATGCAGTTCGAATTGCAGCAAAAATTCTGGATACTGGTGTCATTCCGGATGATGGAGATCAGAACTGGACACTTGGAAACCGTGTTGCAAGGATCGATGTAGAAGAAAAAGTGCTTGGAGCCGGTAAATATCCGGATGATTTTTATCTTGATGGGATGCTTTATGGAGCAGCACTTCGAAGTAAATATGCGCGTGCCAGAGTCCTTTCTATTGATACATCCAAAGCCAGAGCACTTGATGGTGTGGAAGCTGTTGTGACTGCTGAAGATATACCGGGAGAGAACAAGATCGGACATCTGAAACATGATCAGTATACGCTGATTCCGGTCGGTGGCCTTACACATTATCTTGGAGATGCGATTGTACTGGTTGCTGCGAAGGACAGAGAAACAGCGGAAAAAGCAAAGAAACTGATAAAAGTAGAATACGAAGTACTGCCACCTGTACACACGATTGAAGAGGCGGCTGCACCGGACGCACACAAGGTGTTTGACGAAGAAGAAAATAATATCTGTGCGCATAAACATATCAGCCGTGGAAATGCAGAAGAAGCCATTCACAATTCTAAATATGTGATTTCACATCACTTTGAGACACCGTGGACAGAACATGCTTTTCTGGAACCGGAATGCGCGGTTGCATTTTATGATGAAGACGGAGATGTATTTATTTATTCGACGGATCAGTCTGCACACCAGACACTGCATGAATGTTCCCTTGTTCTTGGAACGGACAAAGTAAAAGTACAGAATGCACTGGTCGGAGGCGGATTCGGTGGAAAAGAAGATATGACGGTTCAGCATCTGGCAGCACTTCTTACTTATGTGACGAAAAAACCGGTCAAAGTAAAACTGACCAGGGCAGAGTCCCTTCTGGTGCATCCGAAACGTCATCCGTTCTATATGGATATGACAATGGGATGTGATGAACATGGAAATATCATGGGAGTAAAAGCTACTGTATTTTCTGATACCGGAGCATATGCATCTCTTGGCGGACCTGTGCTCGAACGTGCCTGTACGCATGCGGCAGGACCATATCATTATGAGAATTTCGAAATTGAAGGGACTGCCTACTATACAAATAATCCACCGGCAGGTGCTTTTCGCGGATTTGGTGTCACCCAGACCTGTTTTGCAACAGAAACACTTCTGAATATGATGGCAGATAAAGTGGGAATCACCCCGTGGGAAATTCGTTACCGCAATGCGATACGTCCGGGAGAAGTGCTTCCGAATGGTCAGATCGTAGATGAGTCTACCGGTCTTATTGAGACACTGGAGGCGGTTAAAGAAGATTATGAAGCGGCTCTGGCAGAGGGCAAACCTGTCGGAATCGGATGTGCAATGAAAAATGCCGGTGTCGGCGTTGGCATCCCGGATACCGGACGTGTGAAGCTGATCGTAGAAGACGATGAGAAGCTGCATATTTATTCCGGAGCATCCTGCATCGGTCAGGGACTCGGTACAGTTCTTGTACAGATGGTTGTGACCAATACAGATTTGAAACATCAGGATATTGTATACGAAAGAAGCAATACCTGGATCGCACCGGATTCCGGTACAACGTCCGGCTCGAGACAGACACTGATCACCGGAGAAGCATGCCGGAGAGCCTGTGAAAAGCTGATGGAAGACCGAAAAACGGGGAAAAGTTTGAGTGATATGAAGGGAAACGTGTATTACGGAGAATATCTTGCAAAGACAGATCCACTTGGAGCCAATGTACCGAATCCGGTTTCACATGTAGCCTATGGATATGCAACGCAGATGTGCATACTGGATAAAAAGACCGGTGAGCTGGAACATATTGTTGCGGCACATGATGTCGGTAAAGCAGTCAATCCGCTGTCCTGCGAAGGTCAGATTGAAGGTGGTGTTGTAATGTCGATGGGATATGCACTCAGAGAAAAATATCCGATTGATGAAAACTGCAGGCCAATCCAGAAATATGGGTCACTCGGATTGTTCCGCTCGCATGAAGTTCCGAAGATCAAAGCAATTGTTGTAGATAAGCCGGGATTAAATGTAGCATGTGGCGCAATCGGTATCGGAGAAATTACTTCGATTCCTACAGCACCGGCGATTGCAGATGCTTATTTCCGTTATGATGGAGTGCGGAGATACAGTCTGCCGCTTGCAGATACACCATATGAAAGGAAGTGGTGATATGGCTGTGAAAAAAAGATTTCCATACCGTGCAGCCCTTGTGGCGTGTAATGGCGGGTGCAGGGCGGTAAAAGGTGAAAAGGGGTGTACAGACGGCTGTATCGGCTGTGGCGACTGCGTACAGGCATGTAAATTCGGGGCAATTTTTCTAAATGAATATGGTGTGGCAGAAGTGGATGAGGAGAAATGTATTGCCTGTGGGAAATGTGCAAAAGTCTGTCCGCAGGAGATCATTCACATTAATGAGTGTGCAAACTATATTGTTGTAAAATGCTCCAATAAGAGCAAAGGAGCAGCGGCAAAGAAACAGTGTGAAGTAAGCTGTATCGGTTGCGGTATCTGTGAAAAGACCTGTACGGCAGGTGCCATTCGGGTTACAGAGAATCATGCCGTGATAAATGAAGAACTGTGTTTAAGCTGTGGGATGTGCGCGGTGAAATGTCCACAGCATGCAATTTATGATCTGCGCGGAATATATACAGAAGTAAAATGACAGAAGTATTTTAACAGGTAAGTTCTTTTTTCTATTCAAAAGATTTTATTGAGAAAATTTTATGAAGAAGGTGAGTAATCATGATTGGAAAAAGTGTTCCGCGTGTAGACGCATATGAGAAAGTCACCGGAAGAGCAAAATTTACAGAAGATCTACTTCCGAAAAGATGTCTGGTGGCGAAAGTGCTGCATGCAACAATTGGAAATGGAATCGTAAAATCTATTGATACAAGTGAGGCCGAGAGCATGGAAGGGGTGGTGAAGGTTGTGACGTTCCATGATGTCCCGGATCATTGCTATCCGACACCGGGACATCCATGGTCTGTGGAACTGGCACATCAGGACGTGGCAGACAGGAATCTGCTGACTGGTCGTGTGCGCTATTATGGAGATGATATTGCAGCGGTTGTTGCAGAGGATGAAATTATTGCATCCAGAGCGTTGAAAAAGATCAAAGTAGAATATGAGGAATATCCGGTTGAGATTCATCCGCGTAAATCCATGTATGGAAGCAAACCGCCGATTCATTTCGATAAAAAAGATAACGTACTTGCCCGTTCAAATTATTTTATCGGAGATGTCGATAAAGGTATGGAAGAAGCCGAAACGGTGGTAAAAGGCACATACAAGACTCCAATCGTACAGCATTGTCATATCGAAAACCCGATTTCGTATGCCTATATGGAAAAAGGACGGATCGTGGTTGTGACATCTACGCAGATTCCGCATATCGTGCGTCGTGTCATTGGTCAGGCACTTGGAATCCCGTGGGGTAATATCCGTGTGATCAAGCCATATATCGGAGGTGGATTTGGAAATAAGCAGGATGTCTTATATGAACCACTGAATGCTTTCCTGACAACGCAGGTGGGCGGCAGACCGGTCAAACTGGATGTCAGCAGAGAAGAAACTTTCTGCAATACCAGAACCCGTCATGCTATTGAATTTGATCTTGCCGCAGGTGTGGATAAAGAAGGAAAACTTGTTGCAAAGGATATGCATTCATATTCCAATCAGGGCGCTTATGCATCACATGGCCATGCGATTGCGGCGAACGGTCTGACTTCATGGAGACTGCAATATGCCTGTCCGAATATCCGCGGAGAGGCTTATACGATCTATACCAATACACCGGTAGGTGGTGCAATGCGTGGTTATGGAATTCCGCAGGTATGCTTCGCAATAGAGAGCTTTATGGATGATGTGGCAGAAGCAATCCACATGGATCCACTGGAATTCCGCAGGAAAAACTTAATTGAAGGATATTATGAAGACCGTTATCTGAAACCGATCGCTGCAAATACGAACGGTATTTTTGAATGTCTGAAAAAGGGTGCGGAATACATTCACTGGGATGAAAAAAGAAAAAAATATGCAAAGCAGACAGGAGCGGTACGCCGGGGAGTCGGAATGGCACTGTTTTCGTATAAAACCGGTGTATGGCCGATTTCACTGGAAATCGCAGGGGCACGTCTTTCACTGAATCAGGATGGCAGTGTGCAGCTCCAGCTTGGTGCAACGGAGATCGGACAGGGAGCGGATACGGTATTTTCACAGATGGTTGCAGAGACACTTCAGACAGATATGGCTCATGTACACATCCAGACTGTGCAGGATACCGATGTATCCCCGTTTGACACGGGAGCGTATGCTTCCAGACAGTCTTTTGTAACAGGAACGGCAGTGAAACACTGTGCAGAAATTTTAAGGGACAAGATTCTGGCTTATGCAAAGACTTTACTGCCGGAGGTAGATACCAGGGAATTAAGTCTTCATGATAACTGGATCTGGGCAGGTGAAGAACAGGCAATTTCACTTGCTGCACTGGCAGAAGAAAGTTATTACAGCCTGACGAATTCTTCTGTACTGACAGCAGAAGTATCTGAACAGGTAAAGAAAAATACGATTGCAACCGGCTGTTGTTTTGCCGAAGTTGAAGTCGACATCAAACTTGGAAAGATAAAGATCCTTCATATCATCAATGTGCATGACAGTGGAAAACTTCTGAATCCACAGCTTGCCGAAATGCAGGTGCATGGTGGTATGTCGATGGGCATGGGCTATGGCATCAGTGAACAGTTGATTCTTGATGAAAAGACAGGAAGACCTTTAAATGGTAATCTTCTTGACTATAAACTGATGACGATGCTGGATACGCCGGACATCAAAGCCGACTTTGTGGAAATGGATGATCCGATGGGACCATATGGAAATAAAGCACTTGGGGAGCCACCGGCAATTCCGAGTGCACCGGCAATCCGTAATGCAGTGCTTCATGCAACCGGTGTGGCATTCAATGAGAATCCACTGACGCCACAGCGTCTGATTGACGGATTCAAAAAAGCAGGACTGATCTGAGAGGGGGCGCAGACTATGTATGACATTGAGCAATACTATAATGCAAAAACCGTATCAGAGGCAGTTATGCTTCTGAAAGAACATCCGGATGCGAGAATCATATCAGGAGGAAGTGATGTCCTGATCAAAATCCGTGAAGGCAGGATGGCAGGCACTTCTCTGGTATCCATCCGGGATATTGAGGAAATTAAAGGTATTACAGGAAATGAGAACGGGGATATTCTGATTGGCGCAGGAACAGTATTTTCACATATTACAGCGGATCCGATCATACAGAAATATATTCCGGTTCTGGGAGAAGCAGTTGATCAGGTTGGCGGTCCGCAGATTCGAAATATTGGTACGATCGGCGGAAATATCTGTAATGGTGCCGTCAGTGCTGATAGCGTACCAACGGTTTTTTCCTACAATTCACTCCTGCATATTGCAAATGAAGATGGTGGCAGAATTACACCGGTACGGGAATTTTATCTGGGACCGGGACGCGTAGATCTGCATCCGGGCGAGGTACTTACCCATGTAGTGATCCCGAAAAAAGAATATGCCGGATATCACGGACACTATATTAAATATTCGATGCGAAATGCAATGGATATTGCGACGTTAAGCTGCAGTGTGGTAAGTAAAGTTGATACAGAAAAAAATATTCTGGAGGATGTACGTATTACCTTCGGTGTAGCGGCACCGGTTCCATATCGGTGCGTAGAGACGGAAGAAAAGCTGAAAGGCAGAAGTTTGGATGAAAGTTTTTATCAGGAACTGGAAGAAAGTATTCGAGGTGAAATCCATCCGAGGGATTCCTGGAGAGCTTCGAGAGATTTCCGCCTTCAGATCGGTGGAGAAATTGCAAAAAGAGCGCTGCTTAGGACAGTAGAGCTTGCCAGAATGGATAACGGCATGGGAGGTGAAGAAGCATGAAAAAAGAAAAAATGCTTGTTCAGTGTGTGGTAAACGGAGAAGAGGTAGCAGAATATGTTGATCCGAGAGAATCTCTTCTGGATATGCTGCGTAATCACCTCGGGCTGACCTCTGTAAAGAGAGGCTGTGAAGTCGGAGAATGCGGCGCCTGTACCGTGATCATCGATGGTGAAACCATTGACTCCTGTATTTATCTGGCGGTCTGGGCGGAGGGCAAAAACATCCGTACACTGGAAGGACTGGAAAAAAACGGTGAGCTGACACGGATTCAGGAAGCTTTTATTGAAGAAGGTGCGGTGCAGTGCGGGTTCTGTACGCCGGGTTTTATCATGTCGGCAACGGTTCTTCTGGAGCAGGGAAAAGAACTGACCAGAGAAGAAATCAAGAAAAAAATGTCCGGAAATCTCTGCCGCTGTACGGGATATCAGAATATCGTCAATGCGGTAGAAAAAGTGATGCATGAAAGGAATGACAGCTGAGATGAAACATAAAACAACACTGATCGTACGTGGGGGCGGGGATCTTGCAAGTGGAGTGATCCACAGACTTTATAAATGCGGCTATCAGGTTCTGGTACTGGAATGTGCGAAGCCGAGTGCAATACGGCGGCGTGTTTCTTTTGGTGAAGCAGTCTATGACGGAACATCGAGAGTTGAGGGTGTTACCGGAAGGCTGATCAAAGATATTTCAGAGTGCCGGAAAGTATGGGATGAAAAAGAAATCCCGATTCTGGTTGATGAGAATGCAGATGCAGTTTCTGAATTGAAGCCGGATGCACTCATTGATGCAATTCTTGCCAAAAAGAATCTCGGAACGACAAGGATGATGGCACCGCTCACAATCGGACTTGGACCTGGATTTACAGCACGCGTGGACGTTGATTATGTGGTAGAAACGCAGAGAGGACATAATCTCGCAAGAGTGATCGAAAAAGGCACAGCAGCGCCGAATACAGGAATTCCGGGGATGATTGCCGGATATGGAAAAGAGCGTGTGATTCACTCACCGGCTGCCGGGATGATACACAACTATTCAGAAATCGGTGATATTGTGGAAAAAGACCAGATTATTGCCATGGTGGACGAAACACCGGTATATGCATCTCTGACCGGTGTATTACGAGGAATCATTCGGGATGGTTTTGTGGTGCCGGAAGGAATGAAAATCGCAGATATTGATCCCCGTAAAGAACAGAAGAAAAACTGCGACACAATTTCAGATAAGGCACGCTGTATTGCGGGCAGTGTAGTGGAAATCTTATTATCAGAAGGAGTACTGCCGTGATGCGGACGGACTCCATCCTGAAAGCACTGGATATAGATACAGACAGATATCCGGTGCTTTCTGTTGTTGGTGGAGGCGGAAAGACCAGCCTGATTTTTCGGATGATGGAAGAACTGACGGCAGCAGGAAAAAAAGTGCTCATAACAACAACTACACACATGGCGTATGAGCCGGATCGGCCGTTTGCTGAAGATGGAGATATGATAAGTATAAAGCAGAATCTGGAAGAATACGGATATACGATTGCTGCTTCATTGGACAGAGAAAAGCATAAGATCGGTGCACTGTCGGAAGAAAAGCTGAAAGAAATTAAAGTTTTGGCGGATGTGATTCTGATCGAAGCAGATGGTGCAAAAAGATATCCGTTGAAAGTGCCGGCAAGCTGGGAACCCGTGATCTGGGAGCAGACGGATCTGGTGATTGCAGTAGTAGGGATGGATGCGGTTGGCAGACCAATTCGGGAAGTATGCCACAGACCGGAGTGTGTGGCGGATTTCCTTGGAAAAGAGACAGAAGAGAAGCTTACAGAAGAAGATATTGTAAAGATTGTGTTATCCACAGAAGCTCTCCGAAAATGCGTGGATGGACGAGAATACCGTGTACTGCTGAATAAAGCAGATATCCCAGGGAAATCTCAGACAGCAGAGAGTATTGCTGACAGGTTGGAAGAACAGCTCATTCATGTAGCCTGGGGAAGTCTGAGAGAGAAAGAATATCATATCTGCGGTCAGGCTGAAACAGAGCGTAAGAGAGCAGCTCAGATGTCATCTAAGAGAGTGAAATTGGCACTTATTATGCTGGCAGCTGGAAACAGCCGCCGCTTCGGTTCGAATAAGCTGATGTATCAGGTAGAGGGGAAAACGATGTATCGGCATGTTTTGGAAGAACTGCAAAAGGCAGCAGCAAAAATGCGGAACGGCCGGATCGTGGTGGTGACACAGGAAAAGTTTGCGGAGATCATAGATGCTGCAAAAGAAATCGGTGCGGAGGCTTTGATTAATTCACAGCCGGAGAGAGGGATTTCTTCCTCTATGCAGATCGGACTGGAAAGCGCAAAAGACGCGGATGCATGTCTCTTTACGGTATCCGATCAGCCATGGCTCACTGCGGAAACAATCATTGCGCTTTATGACGCGTTTCAGAGCGAAAATAAGGGAATGGCATGCACCATTCGGGGCGAAAAAACAGGAAATCCGTGTATTTTTTCTAAGAAATATTATAGAGAACTGATGGAAATTACCGGTGATAAAGGAGGCAAACAGATCATAAAAAGATATCCTGAAGATGTGACATATCTTAAAATAAGCGATGAGAGGGAACTGCAGGATGTAGATGTACCGTTGTGATTCCGTTTGACAGGAATGCTGCAACAGTGGGTTAGTGGTGCAGAACAAAAGATGACCATGCAAAAAAAGGAATAGAGTATGTTCCAATAATTCTGGATACATACTTTATTCCTTTTTAAATAATCGTGTATCATAATAAAAAAATATCAGTAGTATTATTTCTTTGTATTAGTTTTTTTCATAAATCCGTGTTTCTGGGCGTCTTCTTCTGCGAGACGTACAGTTTCTTCTGATGGATTGGAAATTACTGCTGCGAAGCAGACATCACACGGAGGGTTTTCTTTGACAGCCTGTACAGCTGCGGTAACAGCAGAAACATCACCTGTCACAAAAACCGTCTCATGTCCGCCACATTTGCCGTTTCGTGTAAGAAAAGACACATCGGCTGTTTTAAGCATCTGGTCGGTTACGATGATTGCGTTGCTGCTTCCGACCACTTCTACTAATCCAAATGCTCCATATCTCATTATATAATCCTCACTTTAAGTATGTATTCGTATTTGATATTACTTGTTTGCAGTCATATACATAGCCGGTTCTGTATCGTGAGCCGGAGATGCAATTACTGTATGGGAAACTACTTTGGCAATTGGTTCTGCGGTACGGATAGCAGCCTCCATAGCAGCTGTTACATCGGAAACGGAACCACGCATCTTAACACATGCACCGGCACCGAGACGGTTACGTTCAATATTCTGAATCCTTACATTTGCTGCTTTGGAAGCAGCGTCAAGTGCTACAAAGCAGGCAGCAAAACTGTCAAGTTCAAAAATCCCCACTGCCATACCATTATAATTTTCAGCCATAATACCTCCATCTATTCACTCTGGAATATAAAATCTTCCTAAACTAAACTTATTATACTGTTTTTTGATGGGAAAAACAAGAGATAATTATGTATTTTTGTGGATTTTAAAGAAACATAAATGTGGTTTTTTGATAAAAATAGGATAAAAAACAGTGGGATTGTGTTGCGTTGAGGCGTGGAAAGAAAATCTTTGAGGAGTGTGTTTTACTTTGGGGGGAGTGTGGAGGAATAACTGGAAGCGGACACAGGGGAGTGCTATAATATACAGAATAAAAAGAAAAGTGATAAATGATAATATAAAAAGAGGGTGAAACTAAAAAATGAGAGTACATCAGACGGATTTTTCAAAAGGGAATGTTTATCGGAATATTATTGAGGTATCGCTTCCGATGACATTGGCACAGCTGTTAAATCTTTTGTATAATATTGTTGACCGCATGTATATCGGAAGAATTCCGGGAGCAGGTGCGACTGCACTGACTGGAGTGGGAATCTGTTTTCCGGTGATCACAATGATTGCGGCATTTACATATCTGTTTGGGAATGGCGGCAGTCCGCTCTGTGCAATGGAACTGGGACGCGGAAATCATGAAGAAGCGGAAAAGTTAATGGGAAATACGTTTTCTATGCTGTTGATCTCAAGTGTGATTCTAATGGCGGTAAGTTATTTGTTTTATAAACCAATCCTGTATGCATTTGGTGCAAGTGATGTGACATTTCCGTATGCAGGTGATTATATAAAGATTTATTTGATTGGAACGCCATTTGTCATGATTTCACTGGGACTGAATCCGTTTATTAACTGTCAGGGATTCGGGAATATGGGAATGATGACCGTACTGATAGGTGCAGTTTTGAATATCATTCTGGATCCGTTATTCATATTTGGAATGCATATGGGTGTGAAAGGAGCTGCACTTGCAACAATTCTTTCACAGATCTGTTCCGGAATCTGGGTATTAAGATTTCTGACAGGAAAGAGAGTGACGCTTCAGCTGAACCGGGCGGCCATGCGACTTAAATGGAAACGTGTAAAAGATATCATGGCGCTTGGTATTTCTGGTTTTATGATGCAGTTTACCAATGGTCTGGTGCAGATTTTCTGTAATTCGACACTGCATATATATGGTGGAGATATTTATGTAGGTGTCATGACCGTATTGAATTCCGTGCGTGATATTGCGACGATGATGGTGCATGGTCTGACAAATGGTGCGTCGCCGGTGATGAGTTTTAACTATGGTGAAAAAGCTTTTGGAAAGGTAAAACAGGCAATCAAGTTTGTAACGGTCGTATGTTTTACCTATGCATTGTTTGTGTGGGGCATTATAAAGATTGCACCGGGATTTTTTATCAGATTGTTTAACAGTGATCCGGTACTTTTGGAAAAAGGAGTACCTGCTTTGCATATTTATTTCTTCGGATTTTGTTTTATGGCATTACAGTTTACCGGGCAGGCTGTATTTGTAGCACTTGGAAAGGCAAAAAGAGCAACATTCTTTTCGATTTTCCGAAAGGTGATCATTGTGGTGCCTTTGACAATATTGTTGCCGAAGGTTAATGGACTTGGCGTAGATGGTGTGTTCTGGGCAGAACCAATCTCAAATCTGGTTGGAGGAAGTGCCTGCTTTTTTACCATGCTTTTGACGATTTTGCCGGAGTTGAGAGAAGAGAAAAGGTAAGCAGTTTCAATGTAGATGAATGGAATAGTCATAACTGTAACTGACATGTGAAAATGTATATTATAAAAGGAGTATAACCCGATCGGATAAGCGGAATTATACTCCTTTTGTCATTTATATCACATATGGATTTTGGTTCCTGTTTTGCCGAGGATTCCATCCTTTGCTTTTTCAAGAAGCGTGATCATAGCAGTACGTTCAGCACCGGATGATGCAAAATCCATGGCAGCCTGAACTTTCGGAAGCATGGAGCCGGGAGCAAATTGTCCTTCGTCCACATATTTCTGAGCTTCGGCAACAGTCATTTCATCGAGCCATTTCTCATTTTCTTTACCGAAGTTTACAGCAACTTTTTCAACGGCGGTGAGAATGATCAGCATATCTGCATCAAGTTCTTTTGCAAGCAGACAGCTTGCGAAATCCTTGTCGATCACGGCAGAAGAACCTTTCAGGTGATCACCCTGTAGTGTGACAGGGATTCCGCCGCCACCGCAGCAGATGACGATTTTATTTGCATCTACAAGGCTGTTGATGGCATCCTGTTCGACGATCTCGACAGGTTTTGGAGATGCGACAACACGGCGATAGCCACGGCCGGCATCTTCTTTCATGATATAGCCGTATGCCTTTTCAGCATGTTCGGCCTGTTCTTTTGTCATAAAATGCCCGATTGGTTTGCTGGGATTCTGAAATGCGGGGTCATTTGCATCTACACGCACCTGTGTTACGACAGTGACGACAGGAGTACGCATGAATCCACGTTTCCGGAGCTCTTCACGAAGTGCGTTCTGTAAGTCATAGCCGATGTATGCCTGACTCATGGCAACACAGACGGAGAGAGGTGTATTTGGCTGATTTTCATCTTCTCTGGAAAGAGCAGCCATGGCATTGTTGATCATGCCGACCTGCGGACCGTTGCCATGTACGACAACGACCTGATGACCTTCTTCAATCAGATCGCACAGAGCGCGGGCGGTAGTTTTGACCGCCTGCATCTGTTCCGGAAGCGTATTGCCCAGTGCATTTCCACCAAGGGCGATAACGATTCGTTTTCTTTTATACATTGTAAAAACCCTTATTCAGAAAGATTATTCGAAAATTCTAGGTGCAGCTTTTACTTCCAGTTTTTTCAGGATGTTCTGTGGATTTTCGAATTTAGCGAGAAGAATCATAGCTGCGATGATGTATGGTTTGAAGCTTGCCTCTTTGTAAAGCGGGATTCTGTAACGGTCAAATACGGATGCGTCAACTTCACCTGTCTCACAGCTTACACCTGTAATGTCAGCAGGCAGGCAGTGGAGATACAGAGCTTTGCCATCTTTTGTTGTTTTCATGAGTTCTTCTGTGCATGCCCAGTCTTTATGCTCTGCATTTTGAGTGAGAAGTTCTTTTTCGAGTTTATCGATTCCGTCGAAATCACCATCTGCATAGAGGTTAGTACGTTTTTCCATAGCTGCGAATGGAGCCCAGCTCTTCGGATATACGATATCTGCATCTTTGAATGCTTCTTCCATGCTGTTTGTTTTTGTGAAGGAACCGCCTGTAGCTTCTGCGTTTTTCTTTGCGATTTCTTCAACTTCCGGCATTACGTCATATCCTTCCGGATGAGCAAGAACAACGTTCATACCGAAACGTGTCATCAGTCCGATCACACCCTGTGGAACAGAGAGTGGTTTACCGTAAGATGGGGAGTAAGCCCATGTCATGGCAAGTTTTTTGCCTTTGAGGTTCTCAACACCGCCGAATTCGTGGATGATGTGGAGCATATCTGCCATACACTGTGTCGGATGGTCGACGTCGCACTGAAGGTTTACGAGGGTCGGTCTCTGCTCGAGAATTCCATCTTTGTTTCCTTCGGTTACTGCATCCATAAATTCTTTCTGGTATGCATGGCCTTTACCGATGTACATGTCATCGCGGATACCGATTACATCAGCCATGAAGGATACCATGTTTGCTGTTTCGCGAACAGTTTCGCCGTGTGCGATCTGGGATTTTTTCTCATCGAGATCCTGCACTTCCAGACCAAGAAGGTTGCATGCAGAAGCGAAAGAGAAACGTGTACGTGTGGAGTTGTCACGGAAAATGGAGATTCCGAGACCGCTTTCGAATACTTTTGTGGAGATGTTGTGTTCTCTCATGAAACGGAGAGCGTCAGCAACGGTGAAGACTGCTTCCAGTTCGTCGTCTGTTTTGTCCCAGGTCCAGAAGAAGTCGTTGTTGTACATTTCTTTGAAGTTGAGTTTGTTGAGCTTGTCGATGTAATCCTGTAAAGTTTTCATTTTTTTCTCCTTTTATGTAGGAAATGATTGTTATTCCTTTTTTATATTCATTCACCTGACGGCAAAAACCATTAAAATACTACGAATGACTTAACCTTAAGATTTATCCATCCTAAGCTTATCTATGTCTTATGTCATACCAACAGAGCAAAGTCAGTAATTTTCATATTTGACTGTGTATTACTATTGTGGTTTTAGCCCCAAGGGTGTGCAGAGGGAGCGGGGCTTCGCTCCCTTTGCGTAGTTCAAAGAAGCTCGTTCTTTGGAAGTTCAAAGAAGCTCGTTCTTTGCTATTCTTTCCTGCCTGTAGCAGGAAGAGATTACTTACAGTAAGAACCAGGAAGTGCTGCGTATACAGCGGCGCATCTTACGAGGTCTACTTTCCATGTTTTTTCGTTCGGTGCGTGTGCCTGTGCTTCAGCACCAGGTCCGAATCCGATGCATGGGATTCCGTTACGTCCCATGATGGATACGCCGTTGGTGGAGAAGGTCCATTTATCGGTTAGCGGGCGAGCTTTTCTCATTGCCTCTGTTTCAGCGTTTCCGAGACGTGTTTCTCCGTAAAGGTGTTTGTAAGCGTCTTCGAATGCTTTTGTTACTTTGTGATCTTTCGGGATAGCCCATGTCGGGAAGTAGCATTCGATTTCGTATTTGCATCCTGTGTAAGATGGACGGTCATAGTTGTACATGGAAACGACTACGTCATCTCCGTATTTTTTAACGCTTGGAAGTGCGCGGATCTCATCTAGGCAGCTTTCCCATGTTTCACCGAATGTCATACGACGGTCAAGTGATACTGCACAGGAGTCGGCAACAGCACAGCGGCTTGGAGAGGTGTAGAAAATCTGGGATACAGTTACAGTACCGCGTCCGAGGAAACATGCCTCTTCCCAGTCTGGATTGTATTTCGGGTTGAGCATTTTTACGAGTCCCTTGATTTCTGTCTCATCGGCATCATCGTTTTCGTTGAGGGAACGTACGTCCTGAAGGATGTCGGCCATTTTGTAGATGGCATTGTCACCACGCTCCGGTGCGGAACCATGGCAGGAAACACCTTTGACATCAACACGGATCTCCATACGGCCACGCTGTCCTCTGTAGATACCGCCATCCGTCGGTTCTGTGGAAACAACGAATTCCGGACGGATCTTATCTTCATTAATGATATACTGCCAGCAGAGACCGTCACAGTCTTCTTCCTGAACAGTTCCGACAACCATGATCTTGTATCCTTCCGGAATCAGATCCATATCTTTCATGATCTTTGCACCATATACGGCAGATACGAGACCACCGCACTGATCAGATACACCACGACCACCGATTTCTTCATCTGTTTCATATCCTTCGTATGGATCAAAATTCCAGTTTTCGATGTTGCCGATACCGACGGTATCAATGTGTGCATCGAATGCAAGGATTTTGTCACCATTACCCATATAACCGATAACATTACCCTGAGGATCAATGGTAACTTCGTCGAAGTTCAGTTTTTTCATTTCTGCTTCGATGGTTTCGATGTGCTTTCTCTCATCGCAGCTTTCGCCCGGGTTTTTTACGATGGCTCTTAAGAATCTGGTCATATCATCCTGATAGTTTTGAGCCGCTTCTTTGATTTTTTCGTAATCCATTTTAGTTCCTCCCATATATAGTTGCTTATTTGCTTAAAGATTTATCAGTTCCATAAAGTCCGTCCCAGACGATCTCACGATAACGTACCGGGTCGGTGTCGCCTTCTGTGGAGATAACGAGTACGTTTGAGCTTTCGTCAAGTTTCAGTGCTTCTTTCAGGTCTTTGGCATCTTCATCATGAAGCGCAGTGTAGCACAGACCAAGCGGAACAGAACCTGATTCGCCGGAAACAATGTGTGGATCACTGCCGAGCGGGTTTGCATAGATTCTGGTTGCTTTTGCACTCATCCAGTCCGGGCAGGAGGCAAATACGGAAACATGGTTTCGAAGAATATCCCATCCGATCGTATTGGCTTCACCACATGCGAGACCGGCCATGATGGTTTCAAGATCACCACCGACATTTACGAGTTCGCCGGATTCTTTCATGGCGGAACGATACAGGCAGTCAGCAGCGCTTGCTTCGCAGACAACCATAACCGGCGGATTTTCTTTATATTTGTGAGCAAAATATCCGACAACAGCTCCGGCGAGGGAACCAACACCAGCCTGTACAAATACATGTGTCGGACGGTCGATACCGGCTTCTTTTAACTGCCGGTCAGCTTCCATGACCATGGTTCCGTATCCCTGCATGATCCAGGAAGGAATTTCTTCGTAACCCTCCCATGCGGTATCCTGAACCATGACACCGTGTTCGGTCTTTGCGGCTTCGGCAGCGGCCATTCTTACGCAGTCATCATAATTGACTTCTTCAATTGTAACAGTAGCGCCTTCTTTGGCAATGTTGTCAAAGCGAGTTTTGGTAGTGCCTTTTGGCATACGTACAACAGCTTTCTGTCCGAGACGTTTGGCTGCCCATGCAACACCGCGTCCGTGATTTCCGTCAGTTGCGGTAAAGAAAGTAGCCTGTCCGAATTCTTTTCTCAATGCTTCAGATGAAAGGACTGCATATGGAAGTTCACTGATGTCTTTACCAACTTCTTTGGCTATGTAACGTCCCATTGCGTAGGAACCACCGAGAACCTTGAATGCATTCAGTCCGAAACGATAGGACTCATCTTTGCAATGGATGCTTTTTACACCAAGACAGGATGCCAGAGCGGCGAGATCCTGAAGTGGAGTAACGGTGTATTGTGGGAAACTTTTGTGAAATTCATTGGCTTTTTTCACGTTTTCTTCAGACATTAATTCGAGATATTTATCGTCTGACTTTGCAACGTGATTGACGGTCCATTTTAAACCTTCAGTCATGAGAAAAACCTCCTTAAAAAAAATCTTTAGAACGCATAAATTTTCTTTTCTAGCTGATTCTATCATATCATAAATATGTGATTTTGCAATAGAAATCAAAAAAAATTTTAGGTTTTAACAAAAAAAGTAAGAACACCAGAAAAAAGTTGCATTTATTGAAAAGAGAGGGAGGATATGGTACAATATATCTTATATTGATACACAACAGATGAGACAAAAAGGAGACTAGAAATATGGCTGTTTTTCAGGCTTTTCGAGCATTGCGGCCGATACCGGAAAAGGCTTCTTCCGTAGCGGCACTTCCGTATGATGTTGTAACCCGCGAAGAAGCAAAGCTGATCGGAGACAAGAATCCAGATTCATTTTTGCATGTAGACCGCCCGGAGATGGATATGCCGGATGAGACCGACCTGTATGATACAAAGGTTTATGACAAGGCAAGAGAAAATCTTCAGAATATGGAAAGAAATGGTATCCTTAAGCAGGATGAGACACCGTGCTACTATATTTATGAACTGACAAGAAATGGCAGGTCACAGACGGGACTGGTTGGCTGCTGTTCTATCGACGATTATATGAATGGTGTCGTAAAGAAACATGAGCTTACAAGAGAAGATAAGGAGCAGGATCGTATCCGCCATGTGGATACCTGTGATGCAAATACCGGCCCGATCTTTCTGGCATGCAGATATCCGCAGGAGCTTCTTGACCTGATGGAAGGCTGGAAAGCATCACATGAAGCAGTCTACGATTTTACGGCTGATGACGGGATCGGACACAGGGCATGGGTGATCGACGGCGAGAAAGAAAAGGCAACGATCGCACAGCAGTTTGGAGAGATTCCTTCTATATATATTGCAGACGGTCATCACAGAGCTGCTTCTGCAGTAAAAGTCGGACTGAAAAGACGTGCGGAGCATCCGGATTATGATGGAACCGAGGAATTCAATTATTTCCTTTCTGTAGTATTTCCGTACGATCAGCTCACGATTCTTGCATATAATCGTGTGGTAAAGGATCTTCATGGTATGGATGAACATGCGTTTATTGCCAGTCTGAAATTTAATTTTGAACTGATGATCATGCCGGGATTTCCATGCAAACCAGTCGAAAAGCACTGCATGGGTATGTATGTGGGCGGAAACTGGTATCATCTGAAAGCGTGGGATGATGTTTATGCGAAGAAGGACATTGTAGGACAGCTTGATGTCTCGATCCTTCAGGAAAAAGTTCTTTCACCGATTCTCGGAATCGGTGACCCTCGCACGGATCAGCGTATCCGTTTCGTAGGAGGCAGCCACAAATTAAGCGAACTTGCACAGATTGCGGATTCGACGGGAGGCGTGGCGTTTGCCATGTTCCCGACTGCGATGGAAGATCTGATGCAGATTGCGGACGAAAGTAAACTGATGCCGCCGAAGTCGACCTGGTTTGAACCGAAACTTCGAAGCGGATTGTTTATTCATAAACTTTCATAACCAATAATAAGGAGGTATTTACGTATGGGATTGATTAAAGCAGCAGCAGGGGCAGCAGGTGGTGTACTGGCTGACCAGTGGAAAGAATATTTTTACTGTGAAGCCATGCCGGCGGATGTTCTGATCACAAAGGCACACAAAAAAGTATCCGGAAGATCATCCAACAAACACGGCTCAGAGAATATTATTTCAAATGGTTCTGTAATTGCAGTCAATGACGGACAGTGTATGCTGATCGTAGAGCAGGGTAAGGTCGTAGATGTATGTGCAGAGCCGGGAGAATACAAGTATGATATGTCCACTGAACCATCTGTTTTCTGTGGAGATCTTGGAGAGGGAATTCGTAATGTTTTCCAGCAGATCGGCAAGCGTTTTACATTCGGAGGAGAAACCCCGAAGGATCAGAGAGTTTATTTTGTCAATACCAAAGAACTTGTAGGCAACAAATACGGCACACCGAATCCGGTACCTTTCCGTGTAGTTGATGCCAACGTCGGACTGGATATCGACATTTCTATCAAATGCTTTGGTGAATACAGCTATCGTATTGCAAACCCGATTCTTTTTTATACCAATGTATGTGGCAATGTGGAAGAAGACTACGAGAGAGAAGAAATCGACGGCCAGTTAAAGAGTGAGCTTATGACTGCCCTGCAGCCGGCATTTGCCAGAATTTCCGAACAGGGAATCCGTTACAGTGCACTTCCGGGACATACACAGGAACTTTCTGATGCACTGAATCAGGTACTTTCCGAAAAATGGAACAATTTACGAGGAATCTGCATTGTTTCACTTGGCGTATCCAGCGTAAAGGCTTCCGAAGAAGATGAGGCAATGATCAAAGAACTTCAGAGGAATGCAGCATTCCGTAATCCGACAATGGCAGCGGCACATATGGTCGGTGCACAGGCAAGTGCGATGCAGGCGGCAGCTTCCAATCAGAATGCCGGACCGGCAATGGCATTTGCAGGACTGAATATGGCAGCAAATGCAGGTGGAGTGAATGCACAGAATTTATTTGCGATGGGAACACAACAGGCGCAGCCGATGCAGCCGCAGGCTCAGCCACAGAATGCCGGCGGATGGACCTGCAGCTGTGGAGCAGTCAATACCGGAAAATTCTGCCAGGAGTGTGGCCAGCCGCGCCCGGCGGGACCGTGGACCTGCAGCTGTGGAGCAACAAACACCGGTAAATTCTGTCAGGAATGCGGAAAACCGAGACCATAAGCATTGTGGAAGGAATAATGTATGGATACAGTAAATTACAAATGCCCAAATTGTTCTGCAGGCCTTGCGTTTGACAGTAAATCTCAGAAAATGAAATGTGAATACTGTGGAAACACATATTCACTGGAAGAATTGGAACAGCTTGCAGAGCAGCAGGACACAGTAAAAGAAGATACAACGACTCATTGGGAAGGATTTGAGCCGGAACAGTGGCAGTCAGACGAAAAGGAAAACATGGCGGTGTGGAGCTGTCCGTCCTGCGGAGCTGAGGTGCTTGCAGAAAAGACAACAGGTGCAACTATTTGTCCGTACTGTGATAACCCGATGATCATGCCGGAGCAATTTGCAGATACCTATCGTCCTGATTATGTGATCCCGTTTAAAAAATCCAAAAAAGAAGCAATAGAGGCGCTTAAGAAGCACTACGAAAAGAAACCGCTTCTGCCCAGGGTGTTCAAAAATGAAAATCATATTGAGGAGATCAAGGCGGTTTATGTACCGTTCTGGCTGTTTGATCTGGATACGGCAGGAAGATTCCAGTATGATGCGACCAGAAGCAGAGTTTGGGATGATGATGATTATACATATACAGAGACCAGTCATTATTGCGTAGTACGTGCCGGTAAAATGAAGTTTCAGAAAATTCCGGTGGATGGTTCAAAAGGGATCGATGACACGATGATGGAGGCAATAGAACCTTATGATTATGTTGATCTCAAAGAGTTTAATCTGTCCTATCTTTCCGGATATATGGCGGATAAATATGATCAGGAGCCGGATGATCTGACTGCAAGAGTTTATGAGCGGATGGAGCAGAGTGTACGGGAAGGCTTTCGGGATTCTGTTGAATGCTATGAAACAGTAACTACCAAGAAAGAAAAGATTACTGTAACAAATAAAGGACAGGTGAAATATGGACTGTTCCCGGTATGGTTTCTCAATACAAAATGGAATGGACAGACATATTCCTTTGCAATGAACGGTCAGACCGGACATCTGATAGGGGATCTTCCTGTCGGAAAAACGCTGGCAGTCAAGTACTGGTTTAAGCATCATATTCCACTGACTCTTATAATGGCGGCAATTGTTACAGCACTGCGTCTGAAAGGGGTGATCTGAGTGAAAAAAACAAGATTGTTATTAAGTGGTTTATTGCTCAGTGTCAGCCTGGGAATGGTTTTGCCTGCGGTTTCCTTTGCAGCCACAGATACGTCTGCCGCTTCATCGACAGATGAAAATGACGCAGATGAGACAACGGATGGTGGAGAATTTACATGGGTATATGATGCGTATGGTCTTTTAAGTGATGAACAGTATACAGAACTTGAGGACGAGCTTGCTGAAATATATGATGAGTACAAATATGATGTGGTGCTGGCTATTTCTCCTGATATAGGAGAGGAGCATGATTACAGGCAGTATGCAGCGACATTTATGCAGACGAATGAAATCGGATATGGCGATACTCATGAGGGAATGTGTATTTTTCATCAGCCGGATGCAAGAAATATTACGATCGTATTCCGTGGGGAAACGCAGGATGATTTCACAGAAAGCATTCAGGAAGAAATGCTGGATAAGTGTAAGGAAAGGCTGAAAGCAGATGATCCGTTTGGCGGCTATCAGTCATTGATCAGGGATTTAAAAAGCGGGCTTTCGAGAATTTCTGAGGGCAAAAAAATACGCCCGATGGATATAGATGACGGTACAGTGGCCTCTCGTTTTTTTACAGATCTGCTCATGGCTTTTGTAATCATGGCGATTCCGACAGCACTCATGACATGGCATCAGGTACGTAAAATGAAAACAAAAGTGCAGCAGTCCAATGCCGACCAGTACACGGCAGATGGCGGACTGGAGCTTACTGAAAAAAGGGATATTTTCCTTTATACCACCATGACAAAAACAGAAAAACCAAAGAATGATGATAATGACAGTGATTCCGGAAGTTTTTCCAGTGGCGGAGAGAGCTTTTCCGGTTCCAGCAGTGACTATTAAAAGAGCATACAAAAACGGGTCAGTCTCCGGTAGATTCCGGAAACTGACCCGCTTTTTGCATACAGTGAATTTGCATCAAAATTGCACAATTTGATGAATAAATACTTGGAAGAAGTACAGCATTGTACTGATGAAAATACAATATATAGGCAAAACGCACAAAACAAACAGGCAAAACGCAAGATTTGTTGAGTGAAAGTGCGATTGTAATTTATAATGGTTATGATATAATTTGCACTGGTTGAAAACTAAACGTGGGGGTGACATCTTTGAAAAAAACAGTAACATTTTTGGGAATGCTTCTGACCATGCTTTTGATGTGTCCGACGGGTGTCTGGGCCGCAGGCAGCACAGAGACAACCACTCAGGTGCCGGTATGGCTTTGCATTCCATTTGCAGGACTTCTGCTTTGTATTGCAGTGATGCCGCTGATCAAAGCAGAATGGTGGGAAGTACATCAGCCACATGTCGTACTTATGTGGATCCTTCTGATGATAATTCCTTTTGCTGTTGTTTATGGTGCAGGAAAGGCAACGGAAACCGTTCTCGAATGCATTGTAAATGATTATCTTACTTTTATTGTTCTTTTGTTTGGGCTTTTCTGTGTTTCCGGTAACATTACAATGGAAGGAGATTTCGCCGGCTCGCCGCGCGTCAATGCGTGTCTGCTTGCTTTCGGAACACTTTTGTCAAGCTGCATCGGAACTACCGGAGCAAGTATGCTGATGGTTCGTCCTGTCATCAAGATGAATTCATGGAGAAAAAGAAAGAGCCATATCATGGTATTCTTCATCTTTATGGTTTCCAACATGGGAGGATGCCTGACACCAATCGGAGATCCGCCGCTTCTGATGGGCTTTATGCGTGGCGTTCCGTTTTTCTGGAGTCTGCATCTGTTCCCGGTACTTCTGTTTAATATGGCGATCCTGCTGTTTGTATTCTATCATGTAGACAAACTTGCATATCGCAAAGATATTGCACAGGGACGTAAACCGGATATCAGCAAGCCGGGTACAGAATTTCATATCGATGGATTACATAACATTATCTTCCTCGTAATGATCGTGGCAGCGGTTATTTTAAGTGGTGTTCTTCCGGGGCTTCCTGCATTTCAGAATGCTGCCGGAGAGGTAATGGGAATCCATATTTTCGGAGAAGTGACACTGACTTTCCCGGCACTGATCGAGATCGTTTTGATCCTTCTTGCAGCATTTTTGTCCTTTAAAACGACAGATAAGAGCATCCGTAGAAGAAACCATTTTACGTGGGGTGCAATCAAAGAAGTTGCCGTATTGTTTGTTGGTATTTTTGTTACGATGCAGCCGGCACTGATGCTGTTGAAATCACTTGGTCCGCATCTTGGCCTGTCAAGACCACTGGAAATGTTCTGGGCGACAGGTGCGCTGTCCAGCTTCCTGGATAATACACCGACCTATCTGGTATTCCTTACAACTGCAGGTACACTTGGCTTTATGAATGGTGTGACAACAAGCCTTGGAATCGTACCGGTCAAACTTTTGTCTGCAATTTCCTGCGGTGCTGTATTTATGGGAGCCAATACATATATCGGTAATGCGCCGAACTTTATGGTAAAATCAATCTCTGACGAAAACGGTGTTAAAATGCCGTCCTTCTTCGGATACATAGTATGGTCACTTGTATTCCTTGTTCCGGTATTTATACTGGATATGCTTGTGTTCTTTATGTAAGGGGGGAGAATTATGTCAGAAAATATCAATAAGGAAATATATACAGAACTTGCCAACCGGATTTATGATCTGGATGGAGAGGTTTATCGTGTACTGGGATCGTCTCTGGGACGTACCTTTACCGGAAATCGTGACACAACGATCCGTACGTTGAGCATGTTGATGTACACAAAACCGGATGGACATCTTCTTCGAAGCGAACTGGCACTGATCAGTAACATGGCGAGAACTATCAAGGATGATGCCGAGAGAAGTCGCCTGATGACAGAATATGATGAGATCCTGAAGGCAATTGAGAAACTTCCGGATATGTTCGGAAAGACAGATATCATCGATGCAGAGCGTGTGGCATTGAACCTTGCTGCAAGACGTGAGAAGATTTCAGAGGATGACCACCTTGTGATCTGTATCAGCCGTACTCAGGGAAGTGCCGGAAATGATATCGGATTCGAACTGGCGGATAATCTCAGAATCAATTACTATGATGTTGAAATCTTTGATCAGGTTCTGAAACGTCTGGAAGCAGAAAAAGATGCCGTACAGGACAAAGAGAATTTTACAGAATTCAACAAATATGGAAAGAAAACACACGAAAGTCTTCGCACGAAGCTGAAAGAGCTGAACCGATATCACGGACTTTCAAAGCAGGATGCAGTTTTCTTCAATATGAGTGATCTGATCTGCGACATTGCCCGGACAGAAGACTGTCTGATCATGGGACGTTGTGCGGATGCAATCCTGAAAAATAACCACATTCCGCATATCAGTATTTTTATCAGTGCACCATTCCAGGTTCGTACACAGCATGTCATGGATGTACGAAATATGGATATGAAGGAAGCTGTTCGTTTTCTCAAAAAAATGGACAGACAGCATAAGAGATATTATGAATTTTATACAGGTGAGAAATGGGGTAAACCGGAGAATTATGACCTCTGTATCAACAGTGCAAACTACGGTATCAAAGAGACGATTGATGTGATTAAACGTCTTTTGAATCAGCAGACCGTGCAGCATAATTAAATAAAGCGAAAAGAAAATCCGCAGGATGTTGTCCTAAGAATGACAGCAGACTGCGGATTTTTCATGGAAAATATGAAAAGGTAAATTATTTGTTTACATCAATGTAACTGTACAGAGTATATTTTGATATACCGAAATAACTTGCAACTTTGTCACCGGATTTTGTGATCAGGAATGCACCGGAATCATTCAGAAACTGAATGGCAGTTACTTTGTCCTCTTTATTCATGAGGGCAACCGGTTTTCCGACAAGGGCAACGGATTCCTCAATCAGGTGATCCAGAAGATCATTGACGCTGTGAGTGATTTCTTTTGGCTTTTCCTCTTTGTTTACAGGAGTGATCAGAGAGTGCAGTGCACTTTCAATCATAGTAAGTTTGGTAATATCGTAGTTGATTCCAAATACATAGTGAAGACTGCCGTCATCGTCACGAATATAGGAAGTACTGCATTTAAGAATCTTACCATCAGAAGTCTTCATCAGATATCCGGGATGATCCTGAATTTCATCCGTCGGATCAATGCCTTTTTTGTTGTTATGGCGGATGACATCAAAAACGGCATTGGAAGGTCCATCGCCAATCCCTCTGCCGGTAACATGACCATTTTCAATATATACAATAGAATGTTCCGGATCGTTTGTCTTAAGATCGTGGATCACGATTTCACAATCAGGACCAAATTGAGAAGCGAGATCACTTGCAATCTGCTTTAATACAGTCAGACGTCCCATTATTATTCCTCCTCCATGTTATAGTGTTAGTATTAATATAACATAAATTTTTTTTAAGATAAAGATTTTTCCAAAGAAAAATTAAGGAGCCCTTAAAAAAATTGTTAAAAACTGACCGGAATGCATAGGCAGTAGTTGATAGTAGCATGGAAGAATGTTATATTTATATATCATATAGAATGATTTTTTTCGCAGTAAAACAATCATATTTCGGGGGTGGATTTATGAGATATTTATTAAAGAACGGAACTGTTGTTTCGGGAGAAAAATCAGAGCAGATGGATATACTGATAGAAGGGGAAAAGATTGCAGCAGTCGGACATGATCTGCAGGCTGAAGATGCAAAAGTGATTGACGCAGAGGGAAAACTTCTGTTTCCGGGATTTATTGACGGACATACGCATTTTGATCTGGAAGTTGCCGGAACTGTGACGGCAGATGATTTTGAGACCGGTACAAAAGCGGCAATCCTCGGCGGAACGACGCTGGTCATCGATTATGCTTCGCAGGACAAGGGTGGTCATACACTCAAAGAAGGTCTCAAAAAATGGCATCAAAAAGCAGATAACAAATGTTCCTGTGACTATTCTTTCCACATGTCAATCGTAGAGTGGAACGAAAAGACGGAAGCAGAAGTTCAGGATATGATTGATCAGGGAATCACCAGCTTCAAGCTGTATATGACTTATCCGGCGATGATCGTTAATGACTGTGATATGTACAAAATCCTCAAAAAACTCGGTGAATGTGGCTGCTTTGCCGGTGTACACTGTGAAAATGCCGGAGTGATCGATGCTCTGATTGATGAGGCAAAAAAAGCCGGCAGACTCGGACCGGAAAATCATCCGCTTGTACGTCCGGACGATATGGAGGCAGAGGCAGTTCACCGTCTGCTGGTAATAGCAAAAGAAGCAGGCGCACCGGTCATGGTCGTACATCTGACAAACAGAAAAGCTCTGGAAGAAGTACGCAGGGCAAGAAAAGAGGGACAGACTGTTTATGCAGAGACCTGTCCACAGTATCTGCTGCTTGAAGACAGTGTTTATTCAAAACCGGATTTTCAGGGTGCTGTTTATGTATGCGCACCTCCGATCCGTAAGAAAGAAGATCAGGAATGTCTGTGGAAAGCTCTGGCAGAAGAAGAGCTTCAGACCATAGCTACGGATCAGTGTAGCTTTACACTGGCACAGAAGGCACTTGGAAAAGATGATTTTACAAAGATACCGGGAGGCCTTCCGGGCGTGCAGACACGAGGAACTCTTCTTTATACATATGGAGTACGTGAGGGCAGGATCACGCAGGAGCAAATGTGTAAATTTCTGTCAGAAAATCCGGCAAAACTGTATGGCGTTTATCCGCAGAAAGGTGTGATCGCACCGGGAAGTGACGCAGATATCGTATTGATTGATCCGAAAAAAGAAAGCACAATTTCGGCTGCGACACATGCGTATAATACTGACAACAATCCATTCGAGGGATTTGAACTGAAATGCGGCATTGCTAAGGTTTTCCTTCGTGGAAATCTTGCAGTTGATGATGGCAAACTGGTTCAGGAAAAACTGGGAAAATACATTTTCAGAGGTAAAAAACAAATCTGACCGAATGGGGATAGAATATGATAAATTTAATAGATAAACTGCACCAGGAGAAATTTTTAAGTGCAGAGGAATTTCACCGGCTTCTTGCAAATCGTTCACAGGAAGATGAGGAGTATGCGAGAAATCTTGCAAATCAGGTACGGCAGCAGGTGTATGGAAATAAAATCTATGTACGTGGACTGATCGAGTTTACAAACTACTGCAAAAATGATTGTTTTTACTGTGGCATCCGGAGAAGTAACAGGGAGGCACAGAGATATCGCCTGACAGAAGAAGACATCATGACATGCTGTGCCGAAGGATATGAACTCGGGTTTCGGACATTTGTTCTTCAGGGGGGAGAAGATCCGTTTTTTACCGATGAAAAGATAGTGCATCTGATTCAGGAAATCAAGAAAAAATATCCGGATTGTGCACTGACACTTTCCATTGGTGAAAAATCCGAAGAAAGCTATCGTGCATTTCACGAGGCAGGTGCTGACCGTTATCTCCTGCGGCATGAAACTGCGGATCCGCGGCATTACAGGCGCCTGCATCCATATGAGATGTCCTGTGAACACCGTAAAAACTGTCTGCGGACATTGAAGAAACTGGGCTTTCAGACAGGCGCCGGATTTATGGTCGGTTCACCGCTTCAGACGATTGATGATCTGGTCGAGGATTTTCTGTTTCTGAAAGATCTGGATCCGGAGATGGTAGGAATCGGACCTTTTATTCCACATAAGGATACCCCGTTTGCCGAGGAACGAAGAGGGAGGCTGGAGGACACGTTGTTTTATCTGGCACTTTTGCGCCTGATGCTTCCGCATGTGCTGTTGCCGGCGACGACGGCGCTTGGAACGATTCATCCGAAAGGGCGTGAGATGGGAGTGCTTTCGGGGGCAAATGTCGTAATGCCGAACCTTTCGCCGATTTCTGTACGAAAAAAATATATGCTTTACGATGGCAAAATCTGTACGGGAGACGAATCCGCACAGTGCAGAAGCTGTCTGTCGGGGCGGATGCAACAAATTGGCTGTGAAATTGTTACAGACAGAGGAGATTATAAGAAAAAGTGACGGACAGATGCAGGAGAAGTGTATAACAAGAAAAAAGGCTTGCATAATGCCCCGAAGTTGGGGTATAGTGTTTATATGCGTTGTTATGCTATAAAGGAGGAAATATTTTTATGAAGAAATCCAGATTACTGATCCTGCTTGCAGTTCTGGCAGTGGCAGCGTCCGGATGCGGATACAGCACCGGAGGAGAAGATTCCACTGTGACTGTGATTGAAGCAACTCCGACTCCAACTGCAACTCCTACACCAGAAGCTACACCGACTCCGGAAGTTACGCCGACTCCGGCACCGGAAATGTCTCAGACAGCAGCAGGTGTAAATATCATAAAACAAAATGCTACATACTATGCGATTGAAGGTGTCAATGTTCGTTCGGACTGCAGCACAGATGCTCAGATCATTACCGGAACGACAGTAGGACAGGCACTGACAAGCACAGGTGTCAGCGAAGACGGACAGTGGGTAGAAGTAACTGTCAATAATCAGACCGGTTATGTAAGTTCCCAGTATGTTTCAACGGAGGCACCGGCCGGTACTGCGACGACAGGTACGACCGCACAGGCTGCACAGTAAATCACATACTATATATGCACAAAGAAACACCGGACTTTATGTAAGCCCGGTGTTTTTGCACTGTTTAGTGTCCCCAAGTGCACTTTTTACAAGTGTACTGGCTGATTTATTCCGGATAAGTCAGGCGATCCGGCCGGATATCATAGAGAACATCGTTGAGATATTTGTTGGCGAGATATTTTGCCATACCAGGATTCATGTCGAGGTAGTTGCCGCAGTCTTTTGCGGATGCGCCTGGAATTTCTCCCTCGAAATCACGGATAAATTCAAACATTTCGATCATCAGAGGTACGATATCTCTGGATTCATAATCGCCTGCAAGAAGCAGGTAATTGCCGGTACGGCAGCCCATCGGTCCCCAGTAGATGATTTTTGAACCGAATTCTGCATGGTTACGGAGAAAAGTGGCGGCGAGATGTTCCATGGCATGCAGCTCTGCTGTGTTCATGACCGGTTCTTCATTTGGGGAAGTCATACGAATATCAAAAGTGGTGATTACTTCCTTGCCGAGATAATCCTTACGGGAAACATAAATGCCCGGCTGCAGCTTGATATGGTCAATCGTAAAACTTGCGATTTTTTTCATTGAAAATTCATTCCTTTCGTATATGGTTTAGATGTATATTTTGTATGATATTTCTGTGTCTATTGTAACAGAGCATCGCGTTTGATACAAGCGGTGGTTTTGACCGGAATTGGTTGCTGTTCATTCCGTTCACAGCAACTTGGTCAAAATCCATTCCAAATCACCTTCGGTGATGGGATTTTGCCCCGTATGTCTCGGGATTTTGCCATATTCATGGCAAAACACCTCGCGGGATATTACGTGTGAACAGCACCGGAATTGACTTTATTTGTGCATAATGTTACACTGTGAATATTGTAAGAAAAAGATAAGGAGGAACGGATCATGAAATCCAGAATTCTTGCAGTGCTTTTTGCGGCGATGCTGGCAGCAGGTACACTTGTCGGATGTGGCAGTAAGGCAGCAGAAGACGCAGAGACGAAAACAGAAGATACAAAAGAAGATACGAATGATGCAGAAGATGATAAAGATACTTCCGAGGTTGAGCCTACGGTGACACCGAAAATGGCAACGGAAGAAGAAGCAGAGGCAGCCGGATTTACAGATGTTTCTGAAAATGACGATGCAATTATAGTACTGGATACGAGTAAAGAACTGACAGGAATCCATCATGCTGATATTTCTATTCGTGATTATGGAGATATTCAGGTAGAGCTTGATGCAGATACAGCACCGATCACGGTTACAAATTTCGTGAAGCTGGTACAGGATCAGTTCTATGACGGACTTACTTTCTGGCGTATTATGGATGGATTTATGATGCAGGGCGGAGACCCGAAGGGAAATGGAACAGGTGGTTCCGGCGAGACGATCAAGGGCGAATTTTCCGGCAATGGTGTGGACAATGACATTTCCCATACAAGAGGTACAGTTTCCATGGCGAGATCCACCGACCCGGACAGTGCAAGCTCCCAGTTCTTTATTGTACAGTCAGACAGTACTTTCCTGGATGGGGATTATGCTGCATTCGGACATGTCACAGAAGGCATGGATATTGTAGATAAGATTTGTAAGGAAGCAGCCCCGACAGATGAAAATGGTTCGATCAAGGCAGATGAGCAGCCGGTGATTGAGAGCATTCGTATGACAGACTGATTTCAGATTAAGAAAGGCCGATATATCAATTAAGGTATACCGGTCTTTTTTGTCGCCATAAAGAAGTGAAAAATTCGACAGACATTGTTATTGCCGTATGATCAGCACCGGGATGGGCGGATTGTTCGGTCGGTTGTAATAGTCGCTTCGTATCACCAGATACTTATGCGAATCCAGATTTTTCAGCCAGGAGAGGACGGCATCGCGTTCTTCAAAACCGGAATCACCTCCGCTGTAGATACAAAGAGAGATGAGCCCGCCTTTTTTCAGAAGGGAAAGGCTCTTCGTAAGTGCTTCGATGCTGGAAGAAGCGTGGGTGGCTTTTGCGTGATCTCCGCCGGGAAGATAGCCGAGGTTAAAGACGATACAGCTGACTGAATCAGGCTGTACATAGTGATCCATATTTGCGTGAGATTCCAGAAGCAGTGTGTAATTTGTGGGAACATTTGCATTCAGAAGCCTCTGACGTGTATGTGCGAGAGCCTGTTCCTGGATATCAAAGGCATATACATGGCCTGTTTCCTGACATAATGAGCAAAGAAGAAGAGTATCGTTGCCATTTCCCATTGTGGCATCGATACAGATATCTCCGGGCTGCACCTGCTCTGTGATAAAACGGGCGCACCATTGCGTGATCTGAGTTGCTTTCATAAAGACCTCCGTAAAACTGTATTCTTTTGGATACTATAGTACAGATTTTTTATTTCTTCAATAAAATGCTGTATAAAAAATCGAACACTGGAAAAATACGTTGCAATTACAGACAGGACTGTTATAATAAAACAGATGTAAAAAGCGTGAACGTCAAAGGAGGAAAAGGCTATGTTACAGGGGAAGACTGTGCTTCTGGGAGTGACCGGAAGTATTGCGGCATATAAGATTGCATATCTTGCAAGTGCACTGAAGAAGCTTCATGCACAGGTTCATGTACTGATGACAGAAAATGCCACAAACTTTATCAATCCGATCACATTTGAATCTCTGACAGGAAACAAATGTCTGGTAGATACCTTTGACAGGAATTTTCAGTTTCAGGTGGAGCATGTATCGATTGCAAAGCAGGCGGATGTGGTGATGATCGCACCGGCGAGCGCAAATGTGATCGGCAAGCTTGCACATGGAATTGCAGATGACATGCTGACAACTACGATCATGGCATGCAAATGTAAAAAAATTATTTCACCGGCCATGAACACCAATATGTACGAAAATCCGATCGTTCAGGACAATCTGGCGATTCTGCAGCATTATGGATATGAAGTGATCGAACCTGCAAGCGGTTATCTTGCATGTGGAGATACGGGAGCCGGTAAGATGCCGGAGCCGGAAATGCTTCTTGAATATATCCTTCGGGAGATTGCGAAGGAAAAAGATCTGACAGGACAAAAAGTTCTGGTAACCGCAGGTCCGACACAGGAAGCCATTGATCCGGTACGCTATATTACGAATCATTCATCGGGAAAGATGGGATATGCACTGGCAAAAGCAGCAATGCTCCGTGGAGCACAGGTGACCCTGGTCAGTGGTCCGTGTGCCATCGAACCGCCGCCGTTTGTAAAGCTTGTTCCGATAGTAACGGCTAAAGAGATGTTTGATGCAGTGACTTCTGTAAGTTTTGAGCAGGACATTATTATTAAAGCGGCCGCAGTTGCAGATTATCGTCCCGCGCAGGTGTTTGATGACAAGGTCAAGAAGCAGGAAGGCCAGATGAGCATTGAACTGGAAAAAACGGATGATATCCTTCAGTATCTGGGGGACAACCGTGTTCCGGGACAGTTTTTATGTGGATTTTCGATGGAAACACAAAATATGCTTGGTAATTCCAGAGCCAAACTTGGTAAGAAACATCTGGATATGGTGGCAGCCAATAACCTTAAGGTGGCTGGCGCCGGATTCCAGGGAGATACCAATGTGCTGACTCTGATTACACAGGATGAGGACGTATCACTCCAGCTTATGAGCAAGGAGGACGCAGCCAATATCATCCTGGATAAAATCCTTTCGATCATGAAAGAAAGGGAACAGTAACCCGTTCACCAGGAAGTGGGTAAATAAAATTCATATGCCCGCAATTCCGCACCGTATTGTATCCCGCGTAAGGGAACGATAACAAGGAGGAAAACATGAAAACAAAGAAATTTAACACATCACAGCTTACCATTCTGGGACTTATGTCAGGTATCCTTTTTCTGATGGCCTACACACCGCTTGGCTATCTCAATGTAGGACCGCTGGCGGTCACCTTTAATGTCATTCCGGTTGCAATCTGTGCCGTTGTCCTTGGACCGACAGGCGGCGCTGTTGCAGGAGCCGTATTTGGACTGACCAGCTATATGCAGGCTATGGGAATCGGTGGCGCAAGTGCTCTCGGATCTGCTCTTTTTCAGATCAGCCCGGTACTGACTGCTGTTCAGTGCTTTGTACCGCGTATTCTGGATGGAATCTGCCTCGGATTTATTTACAGAGCCGTACACAAAAAAGCAAATACCTATGTATCCTGCGCAGTTACAGGATTCTTTTCCGCTTTTCTGAACACGCTGTTCTTTATGAGCGCACTTGTTATGATGTTTGGAAATACAGAACTGATTCAGAATCTTATGGGTGGAAGAAATATCATCGTAGGATGCTGCGTGATGGTTGGATTCAATGCAATCAGTGAGATGATTTCTTCTACGATCATCACTGCTGCAGTAGGAACTGCTCTTTCAAAAGCACATCTGATTCCGGCAACCCAGATTGCAAAACCAGATACTGCTGCATAAAAAGTATATAGATCCACAGGTGTGGACATACAGGATTGGAATGAAAAACTATGATTTTAGCTATTGATATCGGAAATACCAACATTGTTGTTGGCTGCATTGACAAAGAAAAAATATATCTGACAGAGCGTATTTCTACGATCCGTACCAAGACCGAACTGGAGTATGCAATCGATATCAAAACGATTCTTGATATTCATCATATCAATCGTGCAGATATTGAAGGAGCAATTATTTCTTCCGTTGTTCCTCAGATCACATTTGCCGCACGTCTTGCGGTGCAGAAGATTCTTAAGAAAGATGCGATGATCGTAGGTCCGGGGGTGAAGACCGGGCTGAACATCCTTCTGGATAATCCGGGAGAGATGGGAGCTGACCGCGTGGCTGATGCAGTGGCAGCTCTTGCACAGTATCCTGTTCCGCTTGTGATCGTAGATATGGGAACAGCAACAACAATCTCTGTAGTGGACGATAAGAAGCATTACATCGGAGGAATGATCCTTCCTGGGGTACAGATTTCGCTGGATGCACTGACAAGCAGAGCATCACAGTTAAGTGGAATCAGCATTGAAGAACCAAAGAAGATTATCGGCAAGAATACAGTGGATTGTATGAAGAGTGGAATTCTCTATGGAAATGCAGCTGCGGTAGACGGTATCATTGACCGGATCGAGGAAGAACTGGGACAGAAAGTTACAGTGATCGCGACAGGAGGAATGTCCAGAAAAATCGTCCCGCACTGTAAGCGCGAGATGATCCTGGACGGAGATCTTCTCCTGAAGGGACTTCAGATCATATACGACAAAAACAAATAAAATCAAAAGGCATTGCACATATCTTCAGGAATCGGTGCAAGCAGGCACATAGACTTATCAGTGACCGGATGTCGGAATTCCAGCTGAAGAGAGTGGAGAGGCTGACGTTTGAAGCAATCATATTCCGGATGGTACAGATAATCCGCAGGAAGCGGATGACCGATGTATCCCATATGCACCCGAATCTGATGAGTACGCCCTGTTTCAAGATGAATTTCCAGAAGAGAATGTTCATTTTTTGTTTCCAGTCGTTCATAGTGAGTGACAGCAGGTTCTCCGTGAAGAAAGTCTACATGCCGTTCAATAACTGAATCATCCACCCGACTGATCGGTGCAGAAATTGTACCGTTTGGCGGGGTGATACCTTCTACGACCGCCAGATAAGTTCGTCTTATCTGGCGGTTTCTCATTTGTGTGGAGAGTACAGCGGCACTGAAGGCATTTTTGGCAAGAATCAGGGCACCGGAGGTGTCGCGGTCGAGGCGGTTGATACATCGGAAAGGACTGTGCTCACCCTTTGCATCAAGATAAGCGGCAACACCGTTTGCCAGCGTATTAGTGTAGTTGCCGATGGAAGGATGTACCGGCATATCGGCAGGTTTGTTTATGACCAGAATATCTTCGTCTTCATAAAGAATGGAAAGCGGCATCGAAACAGGGATGATTCCGTCGGAATCAACAGTTTCCAGAAGACGGACCCGGAAATAATCTCCGGCCAGAAGCTGTTCTCTGCCGCCGATTCGCTGACCGTTCCTTGTAAGAGCTTCTTTGTCGGCTTTCATAGAAGAGAGGATGTGTCTGGAAAATCCTTTCTTCCGAAGAAAGTCCAGTACGGTCGTGCCCCGTTCATTTTCTGTGATTTGATAATGAAAAATTCGATCCATAATTCACCCCGGATATCAGTTTGTTTTATCAGAAGACTAGCACAGGTGAGGAATTCTGTCAAATGGATGATTGTGCAAAAATGATGAAGAAAAGTGTAAGAAACAGGATTGCATTTCGTGCGTAAACAAAGTATTCTATAAGTATCGAAAATAAGTAAAAATACCAGAAGGTTCAGATGGGGAGGATATAAAAATGGCAGCAGAAAAAGGACGTGTGACAATACCGACAGACCTTGATGTGATTAAGGAAACACTGGATATTATGGGAGAATGGGGCGCAGATGCAATCCGTGACTGTGATGGCACAGAGTTTCCGCAGGAACTGAAAGATACCGGTGCGAAGATCTATGCGACTTATTATACAACACGTAAAGATAATGCATGGGCGAAGGCACATCCGGAAGAAATCCAGCAGATGTATATTATGACTTCTTTCCATACAGCAGTAGAAGAAAAACTTGAAATTCATCTGATGGATCACCTGTATCCGGACATGCTTGCAGTCAATACAAGAGACGATATTTACAGATGGTGGGAAGTGATTGACCGTACGACAGGTGAGACCGTAGAAACAAAAGACTGGTCTTACGATGCGGAGAGTGGAAATGTCGTGATCCAGCCTGCGAAGAAATTTCACGAATATACAGTAAGTTTTCTTGCATACATCATGTGGGATCCGGTACATATGTACAATGCAGTGGTAAACGACTGGAAGGATGTAGAGCCGCAGATCACTTTTGATGTACGTCAGCCTGCGACAAGAGCACATTCTCTGGAACGCCTCCGCCGTTATCTCGAAAGCCATGAATATGTGGATGTGGTGCGTTTTACGACGTTTTTCCATCAGTTTACGTTGATCTTTGATGAGATGGCAAGAGAAAAATATGTGGACTGGTTCGGATATTCTGCTTCCGTAAGCCCGTATATCCTGGAACAGTTTGAAAAAGAAGTTGGTTATAAATTTCGTCCGGAATATATCATCGATCAGGGATATATGAACAATACTTACCGTATTCCGTCAAAAGAATTTAAAGATTTTCAGGCATTCCAGCGCCGTGAGGTGGCTGCACTTGCAAAGGAAATGGTAGATATTGTGCATGAATACGGAAGAGAAGCCATGATGTTCATGGGGGATCACTGGATCGGTATGGAACCATTTATGGATGAGTTTGCATCCATCGGACTGGATGCAGTTGTCGGAAGTGTTGGAAACGGTGCAACACTGCGCCTTTTCAGTGATATTAAACATGTGAAATATACAGAAGGAAGATTTTTGCCATATTTCTTTCCGGATACCTTCCATGAGGGCGGAGATCCGGTAAAAGAGGCGAAAATCAACTGGGTGACTGCGAGACGTGCGATTCTTCGAAGTCCGATCCAGAGAATCGGTTACGGCGGATATCTGAAACTGGCAATCCAGTTCCCGGACTTTGTAGAATATATCAAGTCCGTGTGCCAGGAATTCCGTACATTATATGATAATATTCAGGGAACAATACCTTACTGTGTGAAAAAAGTAGCAGTTCTGAATTGTTGGGGAAAGATGCGTTCCTGGGGAAATCATATGGTACATCACGCAATCTACTACAAACAGAATTACTCCTACTTCGGTATTATCGAAGCACTGAGCGGCGCGCCGTTTGATGTATCCTTTATCAGTTTTGACGATATTCGCGAAAATCCGGAACTTCTCAGACAATTTGATGTCGTTCTGAATGTCGGCGATGCGGATACTGCACAGAGCGGCGGAGAAAACTGGATAGATGAGACGGTTATTACCGCAGTCAAAGAGTTTGTATACAACGGCGGCGGATTTATCGGTGTCGGAGAACCGGCGGCACATCAGTGGCAGGGCCATTTCTTCCAGCTTGACGATGTACTCGGTGTAGAGGAGGAAAACGGATTCAATCTCAACAAGGATAAATACAACTGGGAAGAACATAAAGACCATTTTATCCTTGCAGACAGTGATGGAGAAGTAGACTTCGGAGAAGGTAAGAAAAATATTTATGCACTTGACGGAACAGAAATTCTGCTTCAGAAAGATCATGAGGTGCAGATGGCTGTCAGAAGCTTCGGAAAAGGCCGTGGAGTGTATATCAGCGGACTTCCGTACAGTTTCAAAAACAGCCGCGTCCTGTACCGCGCAGTTCTCTGGTCAGCATCCGCAGAAGAAGAACTGCACTGCTGGTATTCTACAAATTATAATGTAGAAGTTCATGCATATGTCAAGAATAGCAAGTACTGTGTTGTAAACAACACTTACGAGCCGCAGGATACGACTGTGTACAGAGGTGATGGAAGCAGCTTTGATCTGCATCTGGAGGCAAACGAGATTAAGTGGTATGAGATTTGAAAGGATTAAAAAGCACCTGTGAAGCTTGCAAAAGCACGAGCAGGCAGAAAAACGGAAATAAAGATTTTTGAAAATACTAAAGAAGAAAACTGAAATAAAGGACACCAGTTACCATCCGGAAATGCATGTAAGAGATGCGAATAGCCGGGATATATTTAAAAATAATATACTTGCCAGTCAGTTCTTAAAGAATTATACAGGGATTCCAATCTTTGCTGATATTGTACCGGAAGATGTGGAAGATGTAACGGGTAAATTCAGGGCCTTTCTGGGAATCGAATATGAGTCAGATGCCGTGAAAAAGGTATATATTCGTAAAAAAGACGGAAGTCTGGAAAAAGAGGTATATGTAGTATCACTGATTGAGCATAAGCGTGCGGTGGATTATGATGTGGCTATGCAACTGTTGCATTACATGTGTGCAATCTGGCAGGAACATAAGGTGGCGCAAAATAAGATACAGGAAGGTGTAAGCCGAAAAAAGGAATTTCGATATCCACTGATCATTCCGATTGTATACTATGAAGGAAAAAGAAAGTGGACAGCCGGGCTTCATCTGAAAGACAGAATAGAGTTTGCGGATGAAATGGGAAAATATATTCCTGACTTTACGTATCAGGTGGTAGGTGTCAATGAATATACGAATGAAGAATTAAGCGAGAAACATGATGAGATGTCGCTTGTAATGATGATCAATAAGATACAGACTCAGGAGGATTTGAATAAATTCAGAAAGCTGTCAGTAGTGCTTTTGGATTCGATTTATGCGAACGCTCCGGAGGAGATAAAGGAAATATACTGCACAATTATAGAATCCTTACTGAAGAAAATGCACATGCCCAGCGAAGAAATAGAAGACATAATGGGAGAGATGGGAGGTCAGAGTATGGGATATTTATTCGAGAATATGGATAAAATAGACATACAGGCTGAAAGAGAAAAAACAAAGAGAGAAAAAGAACGTGCAAATGCAGAAAAAGAACGTGCGGATGCGGAAAAAAAGCGCGCAGATAAACTTGCAGAAAAATTGAATGAAATGCAGGAAGAAATTGAACGTTTGAAAAAGAAGCAGAAATAAAAGGTTGAAATAACAAACAGAATCACACAGAGAAAAGATTTTTATCAGGGACTGTCATTTTATGATAGCCCCTGATTGTCTGCTGACAGCATTTAAGATGCTGTTATTGCGGTGAAAATGAGAATTTATATTTTACAATGAAATTTGATTAAAAATAACAAAAAAGAGTTGACTTAGATTGTACTAATGCAAATATATATGATATAATTAAAATATTTATGTATGGTATAATAATCAAACTCAAACTTCGCACATAAATAACACCTATGCACCTTGAAAATTCAATACCTGGCAGTGATTCAGTTATCAATGTTCTAGAAAATTATACTGCTTGAAGCCTCGATTTTAATACTGTTGGAATTGCACTCATAAATGCATCTACCAGTTCATCGATTTTCGTTTCTGACAGCTCAACAGTATCAGAAAGTATTGCTCGGAACATTTGAAGCAGCATTTGAAATGCCTGTATCCATGTGATGTCAGACATTTCATCAGAAAAATATAAAAATAGTTCACCAAGAGAACGGTTATCGTTGGATTCACGATTCTCTAAAGACAACATCATATATCGTGTAAAAACAACCGCTGTATGAGCAGTCATTGCATCATAAGACATGGAACGGCATTCTTTGCTTATGTTCAGATAGCTTTTACAGACTTTAAAGAAGACCTCGATATCCCATCTTTTTCCATAGATACGGATGATTTCTTCTTCACTCAGTGTTATATCTGTGGAAATCAGACAAAGATATTCCTTGCGTTTGTTCCTATTTCGAACATAAACTACTTTTGCAGGGATAACCGATCCATCTTTAACAACGTCAACGGTAACTGAGAGAAGATATCTGGAACGTCCACGTCTTTTCTTATTACGGTTGTAGATAGAGATCAGGGACATATCTTCGCCATTATAGCGAAAAAACATTTTGGGAGTTTTCTTTACCATCCCAATTACATCATATCCGATTTCTTTCACCGCATGTAAGGTGCTTGGAAAGGAAAACCAGCTGTCAAAAAGAACATATTTTGCAGGAATAGAACTGTTTTTGGCAGCTTTAAGAAGTTCCAGCATAGCAATTGTTCCTTTTTGCATAGAAAGTGCACGGCGTTTGTAGCCAACAGTCCGTTTATCAACGGTTTTTGCTTCATTGACTCGGTTTTTCTTGTTTTCGGATGAAAGAAGAATGCTGTTAACTGGAAGAAACGTGTTTCCATCTGACCAGCCCAGGGTGAGCATACGAAATCCGAACTTATAGGCGTGTTTGGCATGATCATATACCTTTGCGAGAAGCTCTACCTTTTTGGAACGGTTGCGTTCAAACATGGAATCGTCAATGATCAGGACATTTACCCGTTCTTCTGAATCAAGAGGTCTGATAGCTTCTTTAATAATTCTTTCAGCAAGAGTCGTTGTAAAGCGAATCCAATTGATCTGAATCATCTTCATGAAACGATATACGGTGTCTTTGGCAAAAGCAGGTGTGTTTCGACCTGAAATGAGATTCATATACATGCTTCTGTTTGAAAAAATCAGCAGAAACAGGTACTGGAAAATTTCCATTACAGGAACTCTCTTCTTTTTGTAGGCATTAGCAGCTTTTAATGCGGATGAAACATGAAATCTTGTAAAAAACCTTCTAATAGAAGTTGAAATCTGCTTATCATTCTGGTTATCTTGTGTTATACTTTTATTCATAGCATGAGCCTCCGGTTTTAATTGTTTTTCGACAACTCAATTATACCGAACCAGATGGTTTCATGCTATTTTATTGCCAGTTATTATTGAATTTTCAAGGTGCATAGGCACTTATTCAAGTGCGAAGTTTGAGTTATTTAATTATTTTCCTACCTGTTCATTATATCGTTTCTGCAGTATTTCGTCCATAGCTTTTTCTGTTTCGACTCTTCCCCCTCTTTCATTTACTACATTTTTCTTGAAAAGCTGTATGGGAAGTAATATACTATAACTTAATAACTTATGAATGAGAATCTATCATGAAAAACAACCCTAAATTTTTGAAAGTAATTTCTGCTTTCGCACTTACATCTGCAATTTTAATACTTGTATATTACATTGGCGCAATTTATCCTTTTGGTGATCGCGCTTTATTCAAGTGGGATATGGAACTGCAATATATCGATTTCTTCCACTGGTGGCATCGCGTACTTCATGGACAGTCAAGTATGAGCTATTCCCTTTCCAAATCGCTGGGTGACAATGCAATCGGTCTGATGGCTTATTACCTTTCCAGTCCATTTAACCTGCTTCTGTATTTCACAGACAATATACCTCTTTTTGTCTCTATTGCCACCGTCTTAAAACTGGCCTCTGCCAGTCTGAGCGTTTCTGTATTTTTGTCGTATCGTTTTTGCGATATGAAATATATATGGAATCTGCTGTTATCCGTTTCTTATGGATTAATGGGATACAATTTATGTCAGGCAAGCAACATCATGTGGTTAGATGGTGTCATATGGCTTCCGGTTCTGATGCTGGGCATATGGAAACTTCTGTCAGAGCATAAAACTCTTTTACTTTATTTATCGGTTGTTTTTGCAATCATAAGTAACTGGTATACTGCCTATATGATCTGCCTGTTTTCGTTTTTCTATTTTACATATGAGGCGCTGAAAAAACATGATTTTACACTTATAGCTGTTATAAAGAAGGAATTTTCCTGCTTTATCCTTTATTGCATCACGGTCATTTCCGGTGTACTGACCACCATGTTCTTCTTTTTCCCTGTCATCAAAAATCTGCTTCAGGGTAAGGGAATTGATACTTCCGGCGGCTGGCATATCGGCTTTCATACAGGATTGAAGGATATTTTAAAAGGATGCTTTTTCCTGACCGTTCCATATACCGGACAGGGACTTACACTTTTTTGCGGTACTGTCACGTTGATCGCATTGATCGGTTTCTTCATCAGTCGTAAACAAAATTTGAAAGCCAAATTATGGACACTTGGCTATTTACTATTTTTTATTTTGTGTGCCGCATTTGTCCCACTGGAAAATGTCTGGAATGGTTTCCGCACTGTATTTTCTTATTACTGTCGTTTCTCATTCGTGATAAGCTTTTTTATCCTTTATATTGCAGCTGTTTTCCTTTCAACTTTTGTCCTGAAGCATAATTATTTAAATAACATTGCAGCTGTTTTCTGCATAATTTTTACCTGTGCAGAACTTTTTTATGGATCTTATCAGACTTTCGTAAACGGCTATTACGTAAGTGCCGCAGCTTATAATCAATATGCTTCTACCCAGGAGCAGGCTGTTCAGGACCTCCAAGTGCTTGATGATTCGCTCTTTTACCGAACTGAACAGACATCCAGCTGGCGGACCAACGCTGATCATTTTCTGGGAAACTTTAATGAAGGACTGGCATACGGCTTTATGCCGCTTTCTTCTTACAGCTCCACATACAACAGTAATATCATGGCCTTTTATAACAAATGTGGCTACAGTGCATGCAGCCGTCTGATCACCTGGTGCGAACCTATTTTATCCTCTGATTCACTTTTGGGAATCAAATATCTTCTCGGCGACTTCAACCAGAGCGGATATGAAAAAGTGAGTGACACAGATTACAACAATAAAAACATTTACAAAAATCCTTATGCATTAGAGCTGGGATATAAAACATCTGCTGATATATCATCAGAAATTCATGCCGACAATATATTCGAATATCAGAATGAACTGCTTTCCCGAATTGCCGGTCACCCTGTTCAATGTTATAAGGTCTGCCCTGCAGAAAAAGAGAAAAATGATGATGGCTACAGCTGGACTGTCACTTCTCCTGAACAGGATTCTGTATTATATGGATACTGTACTTATACTGTAGGAAATGAGCTGAATCTTTATATTGATGGAAACCTCCGCACCAATTATTCCATCTGGTCTTCCTATAAGACTTTCCAGATCGGAGACGGAGATACTTCCTCACATGTTGTTCAGTTAAAAGGAACGCTTCACCGCTCCCGTGAAATTGATGGGGTTTTCTATTATCTCGATATGCAGGAATTTCGTGATGTTATAAAAGAAATCTCCGAAAATCAGGTTACCACCCTCGAACTTCAGGACAAGTATATCAAATGCGAATATACTGCACAGGATGAGGAACTGCTGCTTCTCACCATTCCGTATGATGACGGATGGACCGTTTACGTGAACGGAGAAAAAGTTGAGGCACGCAGGCTGCAGGATATTTTTACAGGTGTGAACGTTACCGCTGGTATCAATACAATCGAATTAAAATATACACTTCCAGGATTCAAAATTGGTATGATTTTCTCTTTCCTGGGTGTTATTGCTTATTCCTTTACCTGCTTTTTCCTTTTCAAAAAGCGGCATCACTTTTAAATCATAAAAAGGAGAATTTTAAATGTCTAAATCTCGAAAGCCATGGCTCGACATAATTCGTGCCACCGCTATTTTGTGTGTCGTGCTTTGTCATTCTGTTGAAGCATTTTACCGTCCTGTACTGCTCGGTCAGCTCCGGTTATCTTTTCCGTTTTGGAATATTGAAAACCTGCTTTTTACGGTCGGCCGAATAGGTGTTCCACTATTTCTGGCTACTACCGGTGCACTTATGCTGCCCCGGGATTATCCGGATGTTTCTGCTTTTTACAAAAAATCACTGTTTCCATTATTCCTTACTACAGAGATATGGATCTTTTTCAATTACATTTTTTACTGTCTGATCGAGCACAAAACATTTGAGATTTCCAGATTGATCCTGGAAATGCTGTTCCTGAAAGCTTCATCACTTTCACATATGTGGTATATGCCCGTAATATTAGGATGCTACATTGCACTCCCTTTTATTTCCCGGTTATTACAGGCATCTTCAAACCTCAGACAGTACTCATTACTGTATGCTCTTGGTATCATAATCTTTTTTATGATTCCGACAGCAAATGTTTTTTTCAAGGAAGCGATCACCGTCATTCCTGGTTTCAGTCCACAGCTTGATACCGGTCTGTGGGGCAGCTGCTACAGTTTTTATATTATTACCGGATATCTGATCTGCAGGCACCAGCTACTTGACCGGTTCAAAAGTCGTTCACTGCTTCTTGGAATGGTTCTTGCATTTGTTTTAAATTCAGCCGGACAATACTATCTGTACAGCCATCATTATTATCAATCCACATTTCTGTACTGGTATACGGATTTCGCAATATTTCTGATCGGCATCTTCTCCTTCGAACTGCTGAAGCGGAAATATCAGCACAGAACAACGATTAAATTTGCCTCAGTCATTGAATATGTGTCTCGCTGCAGTTTCGGGGTCTATATCATACATAAGCCAATTTTGGTAATTCTCCAAAAATGCTTTAACCATTTTACGACTGCACCTGTACGTATCCAAATGCCGGTTTTATTTCTTGTCGGTCTGTTCGGCAGTCTGATCCTGCTTTATCCATTTAAAACGATCTGGAAAAAAGCCGGTGCTCTTCTTTTTCACATCAAATAAATACAAAACCGGAAAACAAAGAAGGTCTCGGATGCCTTCTTTGTTTATAGTGGCTCAGTTGTCAAGACAAAAATCTAAGATTTTTATAATGAACTGATATGGTTGATAAGTAACATGGAACATAGGGAGGATAGTGGAACACTCCCCAGATTCATATATGCATTAAGCTACATACGGCAAAAGCATTGCCGGGTAGTAGCATTCAGCCGGTGTTTTGTAATCAAGGGCAGAATGGCATCTTTCAAAATTGTAAGTGTGGATATAGCGCCCAATGGCAGTTCTGGCTTCCTTAATGTTGTTATATTGCGTCAGATAAGCTTCTTCATACTTGAAACTGCGGAACCAGCGCTCAATCATGATGTTGTCAGCCCAGCGACTCTTTCCATCCATGCTCTGACGGATGCCGTTTTCTCTTACGAAGTCAATATACTGCTGACTTGTAAACTGACATCCTTGATCAGAGTTCAAAATCTGTGGTTTTGCCACAACAAATGCCTTTTTAAGAGCGTTGATAACCATTCGGGTATCAAGTGTATCATCGACTTCCCAGCCAACGATACAACGGCTGTACCAGTCGATTACGGCAGTTAGATACAGAAATCCGTGTCTGATTGGAATATATGTAATGTCAATAGACCATGCCTGATTTGGAGCATCTATGACGGCGTTACAGAGAAGATAAGGACATACCTTGGCCTGTTGCATCCTCTTGGAAAGATTCATCTTAGGGTAGATTGGATAGATATCCATTTCATTCATAAAACGACGTGCTTTACGGCGTCCCACATGATGACCTCTGTTTTTGAGTTGTACGGACATTTGTCTTGCGCCCCAAGTAGGATTGTCTGTATGAAGACGATCGATAATCGCTTTACAAGCCAACTCTTCGTCTGATATAGGCGAACGCTTATAGTAGATGCTTGTACGGTTGATATCAAGCAACTTTGTGCCAATAGAAGCCGGGATTTCTTTAGTCGTCAAAAGGTTTTGGACTAAACTTACTCTCGTAGTCAGGTCCACAAATTTCTTCAGATTTTTTTTTGAGCCAGTCAACCTGCATAGTTAACTGACCAACCTTTTTTGCATACTCTGCTTTTTCCTTGCGTTCTTCGGCAAGCTTATCCTTGAGGTTTTCCTCACGCTTGTCATCAAACACGGCGGAAGCATTGTTAAGGAATTCTTTCTTCCAATTGCGGAGCAGATTTGGTTGGATATTATTCTCGGTTGCAAGGGTGTTGAGATCTTTCTCGCCCTTAAGCAGCTCGATTACTAGGTCTGATTTAAATTTGGCACTAAAGTTTCTTCTTTGTCTGGACATAATTATGAATCCTC